>SKEB01000144.1_pt1 | contig 93590 bp, 80 predicted proteins | sample 4826561 | NCBI WGS metagenome assembly SKEB01 (sample SAMN11008820, study PRJNA524170) | human gut metagenome | biome: Human fecal sample; material: Feces; isolation source: fecal sample from pouch patient p17 | host: Homo sapiens | place: Israel: Tel-Aviv | collected 2016-03-29
GAAATTGGACCAGTGGATAAGAAGACGGATTAGGCAAATGTATTGGAAAATCTGGAAAACTCCGAGGACAAGAATACGAGCCCTTGTTAAGTTTGGAATATCTAAAGGCCAAGCCTATCAATGGGGGTACAGCTCCAAAGCATATTGGAGAATAGCGGGTTCTTGGGTTCTACACTCCTCCCTAACTAGGAAGAGGCTGGAAAATCAAGGAGGATGGGTATGGCTGGAGAACTGTCGCTCATGGTAGAGACAGTGCCTCCAACTAGATTAAGGAACCGCCTGGTGCCGAACGGCATGCCAGTAAATTGCGGTGTGAGAGGGACGGGCTAACAACCCTCCCTACTCGATTTCTCCTGGTATGACAATACGTTCCAAGAACAGATTAGACCGTCTGACATCGATGCAACGACAAGGGCAAGTCTTCAGGCACCCGGCCAGGTAACGATGGCGGCCAGATGGGTAGGGGAGGCGGCAGCTGCACGAGTGATTCCGATTTTGGCTAGAGATCCTTACCCCGTTAACTATGACGACTGCTTAGATCAGGCCATTGAAGAAAAAACTCGTAAATATCTGCCCGCATTGTCAACTCGCCAAGTTTTCCCTGAATGTGATTTTCTTTTTCTGGGTTTTCCTAACTGGAGCTATACGTTGCCGATGGCAGTCTGCAGCTTTTTGGAGACGCTGCCTACTAAGGGAAAAATTATTGCTCCGTTTTGCGTTCATGGGACGGGAGGACTGGCTCGGACAAGCGCAGAACTTAGGCGGTGTGCTCGGAATGCCAAGATTCTTCCGACTCTTTCAATTAACCGAGAAGATTTAGGGCATTCAGAACAAGCAGTTAAAGAGTGGGCTTTATATGTATTGAAGCGAACCATTTAGTACTAAGGAGATATCAATGAATCGCAGAAGTATCTTACAAACTGTCCTAACAGGCTTTCTCTCCGCTTCGATGCTGTCTTACGCCGCTGAAAAAAATCTTAAAAGCCTCATTGTCTTTTATTCAAGATCCGGACACACGGAGAGTTTGGCAAAGTCTTTAGCGGAGTTAACCGGAGCTGAAACTATAAGAATTGAATGCACACATCCCTACCCGGCAGATTATGACGCAACAATCGAACGTTTTAAAGCTGAGCGTGCTGCAAACGCTCTTCCGGCTATTTGTCCGATTGAGAAGGACGTAAATAGCTACGACGTGATTTATATCGGATCGCCCACGTGGGGAGGGCATCTTTGTTATCCAATTCAGAGGTTCCTTCAAGACACAAAGCTGCGGGGAAAAACTCTAATGCTGTTCACTTCTCACGGCGGCAGCGGAGAAGCCTCAACTTTGGATGATCTTCAGCGGCTGGCACCTGGAAACCAACATCGCAATATTGCATTTTACGGCAGCGGATTTGGTGCTCCAAAGCAATTCAAACATTGGCTTTCTATCTAAGGAGAATTTATGATGGACAAACTTCACTATTTTGTTCTTTGCTCAGCTGTGGGCTTCTGTGCGGCAGGCGCAGCTGCTGCGCAAACCGTTGCCAATGGGATTAATGTTCTGGGTTCCGCTTCTGTAAAATTCGCTTCCGGCTTCGAGACAATCGCGGGTAATTTATATCTTCCTGCAAATTACGATGCATCACAAAAATATCCGGCTATCGTGGTGAGTCATCCATGGGGAGGAGTTAAGGAACAAACAGCAGGTCTTTACGCACAAAGATTAGCGAAAGAAGGTTTTGTCACTTTGGCATATGACGCCTCTCATTATGGAGAAAGTACCGGCATACCCAGAGATTACGAAGATCCTGCGGAGCGGCTGAGAGATATCCGAAGCGCCGTGAGCTTTCTGGAAAATCGCCCGGAAGTAAAGGCCGGAGCTGTAGGCACTTTAGGCATTTGCGCCGGAGGTGGATATACCTTGCATGAAGCGCAGTTTGATCCTCGGGTGAAAGCCACGGCTTCTGTTGTAGCCTACGATATCGGAGGAGCTGCTCGGCACGGCATCGAAGGAGCAGAGGTCTCCTCTGAACAGTTCAAAAAGACAATGAACGCGGTTGCCGACGAATGGAGCCGTATTGAGAAAGGAGAAACGCCAAAGGTCTTCTCGCTGCTTCCCGATAAAAAGGACTGGACCGATAAGACCGATGATTTCACAAAAGAAGCCTTTAGCTACTATCGAGAAAAGCGCGGCGCCGCGCCTAATGCAACCAATAAATTCCATTTTGCAACGTTAGGTTTGTTCGCTGGTTACTATCCGCTCGAACACATGGAAGAGATTTCACCGAGACCAGTCCTAATCATCGCTGGAGAAAATGCACAGACTCTGCGTTTCAGTAAGGAAGCTTACGAAAAAGCAAAAGAACCAAAAGAGCTTGTAGTGGTTCCGGGAGCTTCTCACTTCGCTCTGTATGACAAAGAAGAATTTGTGGCACCTGCCGTTGTGAAATTAGCTGATTTCTTCAAAAAGAACCTGATTAGCAAATAGAAGAAGGCGATGCATTATCCGTCGTCGCATATAAGATCAAGAAAAATGAGCGTTATTTCCCAAGTACTAACAAACCTTCCTCAAAGAACACTCGGCTCAGGTAAGGCGACTTTAACCGTCAGTCCCTTAGGTTTTGGCTGCATGGGTATGACCCACCATCGAGGTCCGATCAAAGAGCGGGCTTCTATGGTTCGTCTTCTTAGGGAGGCCGTAGACTGCGGATGCACATTTTTTGATACGGCTGAAATATATGGGCCTTTCAATAATGAAGAGTTGGTTGGCGAGGCGCTGGGAAATAACGGTTCCGTCTTTGTCGGGACAAAATTTGGTCACGCCTTTGACGAAAACGAAGTGCCGGTTTACGGAGCGCTGGACAGTTCGCCTAAGAGAATTCGGAAGGTTTGTGAGGCCTCTCTAAAACGACTAAAGAGAGATGTCATTGATGTTTTTTATCAACATCGTGTCGATCCGAAAGTTTCGCCGGAAGTTGTTGCAGAGACGGTGAAGGATCTGGTTAAAGAAGGAAAAGTTAGATACTTAGGGCTTTGTGAAGCCTCAGCAGATGTTATCCGAAGAAGTCATAAGATTTTTCCGGTTACTGTATTACAAAGTGAATACCATCTCATGTGGCGTCAGGCTGAGTACAAGATATTTCCGACATTAGAGGAATTAGGTATTGGTTTCGTTCCTTATAGCCCGTTAAACAGAGGTTTTTTGGCCGGATCTATTACACCAGGAACGACATTTGCAGCCGTCAATGACAATCGGTTTTCGTTGCCACGATTTACGCCGTATGCGATTAGAAAGAATTACGGGATTGTTGAAAAGCTCAGAGATTTCGGAAATCGCTACGGACTGTCTGTTGCTCAAGTTCAATTGGGCTGGCTTCTTTCTAAAAAGCCTTGGATTGTGCCGATTCCGGGAACAACTCGAGCAGATCACATGAAGGAGAATTTTGCTTCAGGATATGCTTCAATAAGTGAGAGTCAGTGGAAAACTCTTGAAGATGAAATTTCGCTCCAACCTATCATTGGAAGTAGATACGGAAAAGTAGAAACCTCTCAGGTGAAGCTATGTTTAATTTAGAAAAAATTTTAGAAGAGGAGTTCGTAAGAGTGCTGAAAATTCTATCAAACGGGTTGGTTTGATAAAAACGTCGGAGGCGGAAGTACTTTTTTCTAAAAATTTTCTGATTTCAACGACTAAGGCGTAGGAACCATTCTGCATTCTGAACAGTGATAGAGAATGGCGTCGTTAAGGATCGGAATAGAGGCATTATGAATCAAAACACCGTCGAAATGATAACTCATGACAGTTCCATGATTCCGAACGCCGGAGATGTGATTTTAAGATACGGTATTGTGAAATAAGACGTTAGAGATATGAAAGAGAATGCCGGCCTAAAAATATTGTAGTGCTCTTAAAGACAGCTGTACACGTGCATAAGAGAATGTCGGTTCAGGTGAAAAAGGGTTATGGCAGTGAGAAAAAGAAGTCAAAAAAGCTAAGCGGTTCGGTCGCAAAAAATATATGGCTCGGCCTTGATAACACCGTTAGTTTTTTATTGCCGGTATACGAAGACGAAATGCTTAAACTCACCACTCTGCTCGCTGATATAATTTTTAAAAATACCTTTAATGCTTTTTTTCACAATTACTAGCAGTCCTGTGCTCTTGTGACTACGCTTAAGCAGATGGTATGTTTTTTAGATTTCCTCTCTGACCGCGATGATATCCAGTTATTTATCCAAAATTGAAAGTCGACAACTTTGGGAATTGTTAGCGGCTTGCCATCGGACCAAGTCATTAACCCAGGCATGTCGCCAAGTCAATATTTCTGTCTCGGCGGCCTCAAAGCTAATTTCTTCATTTGAGACCTCGGCTCAGATAGATCTTCTGGATCGAAGTACTAGACCTGCTCAATTTACGAAGAACCTGGAACTCTTAATTCCCAGTGCACACAAAATGTTGGCCTCCTTTGAAGAAGCGCAGAGAGTTATAGGGATTTTAAAAAACGAGCAAGCAGCCAAGAAGATTGGAGCACAAACCGTCAAGATTGCCTTGCCAATCAATGTGAGAAACAGTCAATTGCTCTGTAATCTTTTAGAGTACGCCAGAAATACAACTGGTCTAAGGTTAGAGTTTTACGGAGATGATTGCTTTAAAAGATTAATGCGGGATGAAGTAGATATCGCGCAGTTCGGATTTCATCCTCAAAGTTCAGAATTAAAAGCAGAATATATTCGAACTAATGCCTTTTTTATTCTGGCCTCAAAAGGATTTATCAAAAAGTATGGGATGCCGAATTCCATAGAAGAGTTGGAAAAATTTCCAATCGTTATAAGGAATCCTACAAATCGAAGTTTTTCCCGTCGATTAGAAAATGGAGGAAAAACTTACTTCTTACCGGAATCATCTAATGTCATTTACGCAGACACAACAACCTGTGTGGCCTTATTGTTGGCCGGTGAGGCAATTTCCATTGATGTCTCCATAAGTTCGGTTCTTGAACAATTGAAAACAAGAGAGGTAGTTCCAGTGCTGGACGGCTGGCATCGAAAGCCCAACGATACCTATGTTTGTTGTCACATTAAAAAAGCGCACGATCCAATAATCTCGGATTTGATGAACATTATTAAAAGAACTCTTCGTGCAAGTGAGGAAGACAGTTGGTGGCGTTGGGCTGCTGAGTTTGGAATTAACCCAGACGTTGTAAAGAGTCAGCTTTAGATCAAAAAACCGGATAAACCTGGCGAGTCTATCCGGAACTTGAATGGTTTTGGCTGTTACTTCAGCATTTCTTTGGTTCTATCTAACAAGTCAGCCGCTTTCTCCAAATAACGCTTTGCATATTCTGGATTATGCGCAACTTTCTTGCCCGGAGTTGCGCCTCGGTTGCCGTATACGTACTCTTTGTAATAGGCAGCCGTCGCATAATTCATACGAGCTTGATCCAATGTTTGAGCAGGAAGCTTTTGCTCAAGGATAGCTGTTCGAAGAAGAGGAAATACCTCGTCTAATTTGTCTGCGACAACCTGATCTTTGCCGGCTAAATCTTTTTGGGCTTTACGTGTGAAATTGACCATGTCTCTAACGTTTTTGACGCTGTCGCTCTTGTGACAAGTCAGGCAGTATTCCATCGAGGCACGAGAATTTAAAACGGATTTGGATGCGTTATGGGTTCTGTAGGGATTTCCTTGACGGTCTTGAAGAATCGGCATATGGCAGTCGGCACAACCAACATTCATTTTTTGATGAACGCCACCCATATAAAGTTCAGCATCTGCATGGTTGCCATTGGCGATAACAAAGATGTCTAAATCCTTATCAGTTTTTGCATGGCTAGCGGGCGAGGTCGAATAAATTTTTGCCGATGGGAAGCGAACTCCGTTGGGCATAGCATCCTCAAAAGTAGCCTTGATCATTCCGTCTGGATCCCAGCCGTAACGGTAAGCGGTCTTGTGTTCTTTGAGAGCAGTGAGGCCAGTAATGATTCGAGAATCGGACCACGGTGCTAAGTTGTTATGGCATTGTGCACAAACCGCGGCTTTTGGAGAGAGCTGACCAAATAATTCTTTACCAAATAATTGAGGAGTCATTATTTGGGCGCCGAGAGACTGCGCAGGTTGTTTCATGTCTTTGTGACAAGTCTCACAACTCCAAAAGTCTATCGGTTTAAGCATAGCAGTATATTTTGGGGAAGGTTTTCCTAAAAAAACTTCATCGCCGTATTTTTTATAGACGTCATTAAAAGCGGCTGTCTTGCATGAAAAACATGTTGCGTTCAGACCTTTCTTCTTGTTTGCGCTCTCAATACTTTTCATCATATTGATGGCCATATTTCCATGACTGTAACCAAAATTTTTGTCGTGAAGGTCATCAATATCATCAGTTCCTGCAAGGATTGAATAGTATTGAAGAGGATAGACATCTTTCCAGTCCTGAGTAGTAGTTGGAACTGTGTTCTGTGCAAAGGCTAAAGTCGCTAGGCAAAGTGAGGATGAAATCGAAAAGAGTAGTTTCTTAAACATTTAGTTCTCCTAATGGGGATTTTGTTGAAAGATTAACTGAGGATTAAGTTAAGAAAAGGAACTAAATGCCGGCTAACTTGCCAAGTTAGAAAGTTTTAAGAATGAGAATAAAGGTCCTGCGAAAGAAATAAATTTGCGATTTTCTTGCAGCACGTTCTTAAATTTCGGCTGTTGAAAGGCTAATGGTTGGAGGTAACATGAATCAGATTAAGGTTCCTTAGCATTATTGTTAGGTTAAGAGCCTGTGCTTATTACTGCAGCTATCGTGAGGAGGAGCAAAAGTTCGCTTGTTCTTAGTTTCACAAGCGAACAGCCCCCACGGGAAAACAAATGCGCTATGAAATAAGCCAGACACTACCAATTTCCGTCTGACTCTTTCATTCGAAGCTAATGATTTTTTATTTGAACCAACAACGTCCTGTTGGAAGAGTTATTGACACACTTCAGTACTGAGCTTAAGAGACAATAAAAAAGGTCATCAAACGATAACCTTTAGGGAATTAATGGTCGGGGCGGCGGGATTCGAACTCGCGACCCCTTGCACCCCATGCAAGTGCGCTACCAGGCTGCGCCACGCCCCGACTCGAAACGTGAATATTACACCAAATTTATTTATTTCGCAAAAACTCAAGAGTCTCTTTTAAGTTAGCAGAAATAGTTAGAAGAGTATTTTTTGCCTCCGGCGCTAACGGAGAAGATGAATGCGTGATGGGATCAGGAGTGGGCTCTTCAACATAACCTTCCTTTTCTCTCTTAAGTTCAGCAATCACTCCCTCAATTGTTAACCCTTTGGCATACCTTAGCTCCCTAATTTTGCGGACGAGCATAATGTCTTGTGGACGGTACCGGCGTTGGCTTCCTCTCCTGATAGGGCGCAGAAAAGGAATTTCAGACTCCCAGAACCGCAGCACATCTTGCCTAACACCGCAAAGAGCTACCGCCTCGGAAATTTTGAAAAACTTCTTTTCCGAAGGAATACGCGGTAACTCCGGGAGCTTTGCCATAGTATTACTTAGCTAACTTGCTTTCGATAAGTTTACTGTTAGCTTCCACCATGTCTCTTAATTTCGGACTTGTATGGAAGGTTACAACTCTGCGGGCGGTAATGGCAATCTCTTTACCGGTCTTCGGATTTCTTCCCGGTCTTTCCGGTTTATCTCTTAATTGAAAGCTTCCAAAGCCGGAGAGTTTGATAGATTCCCCTCTTTCTAAGCAGGCGCGAAGCTGATCAAAAAAGAGATCGACAATGTTTCTTGACTGTCTCTTGGAATAGCCGAATTCCTGCGTCAGAAGCTCTGCTAAATGAGCTTTAGTTAAAGTCTCATCGGGACCAAGCCCTGTATGAAAGGTAGCGAGATCCTCGCTATCGAAAATTTCTGTCATTGTTGTCCTCGAATTTTTTATTTTCTGAGTGAAGCCCCTTTAGCTTCTAAAGTTTCTATTAAAGCGGAAATAGCAGCTTCAATTTCGTTTTCCTCAAGAGCTTCTTGATTAGCTTGAAGTTTAACTGCAAAAGCCAGACTCTTCTTCCCCTGCATTTCCGTATCTTCTTTCTTCGGCTTGTAAACATCGAAAAGGTCAAAAGAGGCTAAGCATAGAAGTCTTGGATCTGTCTTAGAGGCTTTCTTAACAGAATCTAAGAGTGCCTGGACGGGAACCTTTTCATCAACCCACACAGCTAAGTCTCTCAAAATCGGCTGTTGTTTGGGGATGCCTTTGTAGCTCGGAACTTCGGTCTGCATCAATGCACTTGCATCAATTTCAAACACTATCGGAGCATGAGGCAGGTTGTACTCTTGCTGGATCTTAGGATGGATTTCTCCGATAAAGCCAATTTGCTCTCCATCTAACATCACTTTGGCGGTACGGCCTGGGTGTAGAGCCGGATGCTTGTAAGCTTCAAAGCGCAATTTCAGAGGGAAAGCCAAGGATTCCAAGACACCTTTTAAATCATAGAAATCTGTTAGTCTCTTGTCCTCTCCCCATTGAGCAGGCGACGCTGTGCCGTAAGAGAGAGCGGCAAAATGAACCGGCTGTTCAACACCTTGAACGGAAGTGTCGGATCCTTTGATGTTAACGTTCTTCCAGAATACACGGCCATATTCAAAAATATTTACTCGTTCAGCTTTCCGGTTTAGATTGAATACTAAATTATCCATAAGGCCGGAAATCATCTGCGTGCGCATGACGTTCATCTGGCTTGCAATAGGATTGAGAACTCTAATGACATCTTCTTTTTCTGTGAAAAGGGCATCGGCCTTGTCTTCAACGAAAGAATAGTTAATGAGTTCTTGAAAGCCTAAACCAGCTAGTTTGGCACGTAGTTGATGACGAGTACGCGTATCTTCCGGCTGTTCTTTCATCTGAATACGTGCAAGCGGGGGAAGTTCAGGAAGAGCTTCGTAGCCAATCAAGCGGGCTACCTCTTCAATCAAGTCCTCCTCGATTTCAATATCAAAACGGTAGGAAGGCGCGGTAACTGTGAAGACTCCGTCTTCTTTGACATAAGGAAAGCTCAAATTTTGAAGGCATTTTTCCATTTGGTCATCAGTGATGTCAATGCCTATTACTTTGCGGCAGCGATCAGTCCGCATTTTGACTTTCTTAGTTTCTGGCAACGCTACGATTTGATCCACAACAGGACCGATTTTTGTCTCAGGAGTTCCGCAAATCTCAAGCACTAACTTAGTAATGTACTCCATATGTTCCGGATTGCTGGCAAAGTCGACTCCACGCTCAAATCTATAAGCAGCATCGGTTGAGAAATTTAATTTTCTGCATCTGCCTTGAATGGAAGTTGGCCACCAGAAAGCTGCCTCGATGAAAACTGATGTAGTTTCTAAAGAAATTGCTGTTCCTTCTCCGCCCATGATCCCTGCAATTGCTTCAACACCGTTATCATCGGCAATGACTCCAAAGTAAGGATCGATATCGATGGTTTTACCGTTGAGAAGTTCCGCTTTTTCTCCTTCTTTTCCCCAGCGGACGACAAGCGGTCCTTTGATCTTGTCTAGATCGAAGAAATGGGTAGGACGGCCAAGCTCAAGCATGACGTAGTTGGAAATGTCGACAAGAGCCGAAATAGAGCGCTGGCCTGATCTTTCTAGGCGTTCTTTCATCCACTGAGGTGTCGGTGCTTTTGCATTCAAACCGGAAATAATGCGTCCGGTGAATCTTCCGCAAAGCTCGGGCACTTCGACTTTAACTTCTTGCTTGCAAGAGCAAGTTGGAGCAACAGGAGAAAAATCAGGTGTTGTAAGCTCTGCGCCGGTCAAGGCACGCAAGTCGCGGCCGATGCCTATAATGCTCAGAGCGTCTCCTCTATTAGGAGTCAGCTTAACTTCAATCTTTTTGTCATCTAAACGAGCATAGGTGCGGATATCTTCTCCTACCGGAGCGTCGTCAGGAAGAATCCATAAGCCTTTATGATCTTCGTCAATGCCGAGTTCGCGGGAAGAGCAGAGCATACCGTTGCTGACTTCTCCACGAAGTTTAGATTTCTTAATTTTGAAATTGCCTGGAAGGACAGCTCCATCTAAGGCACAAGGAACTTTAACGCCAGGGGCAACATTGGGCGCGCCGCAGACGATTTGAATCGGTTCTCCCCGGCCGGTATCAACCATGCAAATATGAAGCTTGTCGGCATTAGGATGTTGGGCTACTGACAAAACTTGGGCGACGACAACGCCATGAAAGTCCGGAGCAATGGATTCCATTCCTTCAACTTCTAAGCCACCCATTGTTAGTTTTTCACATAACTCTTTGCTGTTAAGCCCAGGATTAATGTAATGGCGAAGCCATTCTTCTGAAAATAGCATTCTTTTTCCTCTGGATGTTAGTTAAATTGCTGAAGGAATCTGAGGTCGCCTTCAAAGAAAAGTCTTAAATCATCAATGCCGTAGCGAAGCATTGTCAATCTCTCTAAACCTGAACCGAAGGCAAAACCGATATATTTTTCGGGATCAAGCCCGAAGTTTCTGACAACATTCGGATGTACTTGGCCGGAACCGCTGATTTCAAGCCATTTCCCCTTTCTTGGACCGCTGGTGAACATCATGTCCACTTCTGCACTTGGTTCTGTAAAAGGAAAGTAGCTTGGACGGAATCTAACAATCAGATCATCGGTTTCAAAGAAACGGCGAAGGAAGTCAACATAGACGCCTTTAAGATCAGCAAAGCTGATGTTTTCATCAATCCACAATCCTTCTACTTGATGAAACATAGGAGAGTGAGTGGCGTCAGAGTCAACCCGATAAGTTCTTCCCGGAGCGATGACTTTAATAGGAGGTTTGTTCTGACGTGCATAACGTACTTGCATAGGAGATGTATGAGGGCGCAAGGGAAGCTGCTTCCCTGTCTCATCAATCATATCCACATAGAAGGTATCCTGCATGCTTCTTGCCGGGTGATTAGGCGGATTGTTTAACGCAGTAAACGTGTACCAGTCGGTTTCAATCTCAGGACCGTCAGCAACTTCAAAACCGATGGTTCTAAAGATTTCCTCTACTCTCATCCAGGTCTTCATTACGGGATGAATACCACCCATTCCCTTTGTACGTCCCGGAAGTGTAATGTCGATTGCTTCAGCAGAAAGTCTTTTTTCCAACTGGGCGGCCGCAAGCTCTTCTCTTCTTTGGTTAAGAAGGGCTTCAACAGCCTGCTTCATCTTATTGATGGCAGCTCCTCTTTCTCTTTTTTCTTCGTGAGAGAGTTTGCCCATACCTTTGAGAAGCTCAGTTAATTGACCGTTCTTGCCGAGAAACTTTGCCTTGGCATCTTCCAAAGAAGCAGGTGTTTGGGCTTCCTGGAATGCGAGCTTGGCAGATTCAACTATTTGATTGAGGTCTTCCATCTTTTGAACACAAAAAGTTAATTTGGAAAAAGAAAAGCCTGGTAAAGTTCAATTCACCAGGCCTTTGCTAGGACAGATTTCGGACTCAGCCGAAAAATTTTATACAGTTGCTGTATTAGGCGAGACTAGCCTTGGCCTTTTCAACAATAGCAGCAAAACCTTCTTTGTCGAAAATAGCCATGTTAGAGAGAACCTTACGGTCAAGCTCAATGCCGGCTTTCTTCAAACCGTTCATGAACTTGCTGTAGCTCAATCCGTTAGCTCTTGAACCAGCGTTAATACGTGCAATCCACAAGCGGCGGAATACGCGTTTCTTGTTACGGCGGTCACGATAAGCATACTGACCTGCTTTCATGACAGCCTGTTTGGCTACACGGTAAACATTATTGCGACGGAGAGAAAATCCCTTCGACAATGCAAAAACTTTTTTATGACGGGCTCTAGCCGTTACACCACGTTTTACTCGAGGCATTCTATTCTCCTTCTATTAAGCGTAAGGCATCATGCGGCGGATTTCTTTTACATCCGACTCATTGATGGTTACCATACCGCGCAAATGACGTTTGTTCTTTGTCGTGCGTTTTGTGAGAATATGACGCTTTGTTGCGTGGGCACGTTTAATGGAGCCGCCAGAGCGTACTTTGAAGCGCTTGGTAGCTGCCTTTTTGCTTTTCATCTTAGGCATTTTGCCGAGATCCTTATTATTTGATGATTGCAGGCGTTTCTCCGACGGAGAAATCTTGTTAGCCTGGTTTCACTTATTGTCCCTATTCAGAACAGGGCGCAATGATACACTAAAAAAACAACAATTTACAAGGAATAATTAATGTTCCTAGTAACAATTGTTATTTTCAAAAGATAATGAAGGGCGGAAAGCTCCGCCCATCGATAAATTCTTACTTCTTTTTCTTCGGAGCAAGAACCATAATCATTTGACGGCCTTCTAATTTTGGAAAAGATTCGACCTGTGCGATGTCTGCCATCTCTTCCTTTACTCGGTTCAGAAGGTCGTTGCCAAACTCTTGGTGAGCCATTTCTCGGCCGCGGTATCTAAGAGTTACCTTTGCCTTGTTGCCGTCGCCAATAAAGCGCTGCAAAGCTCTGAGCTTAGTCTGGAAATCATTTTCATCTGTCTGCGGACGGAACTTAACTTCCTTAACTTGGATAATCTTTTGCTTTGCTTTGGCTTCTTGTGCTTTCTTTTGTTCTTGATAGCGGAACTTGCCGTAATCCATCAAGCGGCAAACTGGAGGTCGAGCATTGTGTGCAACTTCTACAAGGTCAACACCTGCTTCCTCTGCCATGGCTAAAGCCTGAGAGGTTTTGACGATACCAATCATGTTACCGTCAATCCCCGTCAAGCGTACTTCAGGAACACGGATCTCGCCATTGATCCGGTGTGTGCGTTCTTGAGCTATTTTTGTCTCCGGTTAGTTAATCAGGTTGTCCGTTTCGGCGTTCTGCAACGTCTTGCTGGACAAGTTTAATAAATTCTTCAATCGTCATTACACCAAGGTCTTTGCCGCCTCGTGCACGGACAGCAACCTTATTCTCAGCCTTTTCTTTGGCTCCCACCACAACAATATACGGAAGTTTTTGAAGGCTAAGCTCGCGAATCTTATATGTAATCTTGTTATTACGCAAATCCGCTTCGGCTCTGATGCCTGCTTTTCTGAAGGTATTCACCAGTTCTTTAGCATAGTCGGCTTGGTCATCAGTAATATTGGCAATGCCTACTTGAATTGGGGCAAGCCACGCCGGAAGCTGACCAGCGTAGTGTTCAATCAACATGCCGATGAAACGTTCCATACTTCCGAGAATTGCTCGGTGGAGCATAACAGGAACTTTATGTTCGTTGTCCTCTGTTACATATTCAGCACCTAGTCTGCCAGGCATCTGGAAGTCCACCTGAATTGTGCCGCATTGCCAAGATCTTCCTAAAGAGTCTCTAAGGTGGTATTCGATCTTAGGACCGTAGAAAGCACCTTCTCCCTCTAAAATGTCATATTTTATCCCGGCCTGATCCAACGCAGTCATTAAGGCTTTCTCAGCTTTGTCCCAGGAGGCATCATCACCGATGCGCTTGGCAGGACGAGTTGCAACCTTATAAGAAATGTCATGGAAGCCGAAGTCTGCATAGACCTTCTTAACCAAATCGCTGTAGGCAACGCATTCGTCTAAGATCTGATCTTCGGTACAGAAAATATGACCGTCGTCTTGTGTGAAGCCTCTAACACGCATAAGACCGTGAAGAGAGCCGGAAGGTTCGTTGCGGTGACAGTTGCCGAATTCGCCGTAGCGCAAGGGCAAATCACGGTAAGAACGGACGGTGTTGTTGAATAATTGTATGTGTCCTGGGCAGTTCATCGGCTTGAGAGCGTAGTAACGGTTCTCAGACTTAGTGGTGAACATATTGTCTTGGTATTTATCCCAGTGTCCGGAACGTTCCCAAAGAGATCTGTCAAGAAGCTGAGGAGCTTTAACTTCCATGTAACCATTTTCTTGGTAGACAGTACGCATATACTGTTCGACCTGCTGCCAAAGTGCCCAGCCTTTGGAGTGCCAGAAAATAAGACCAGGTGCTTCTTCTTGGAAATGGAACAGGTCCAGTTCCTTACCTAAGCGGCGATGGTCTCGCTTTTCTGCTTCTTCAAGCATATGCAGGTAATCTGCCTGCTGATCTTTCTTAGCCCAGGCAGTACCATAAATACGCTGAAGCATTTCATTGTTGCTGTCGCCTCTCCAATAGGCACCGGCAATCTTCATCAATTTGTGAACTTTTAAGCGGCCTGTATTAGGAACGTGGGGGCCGCGGCAGAGGTCAACATAGTCCCCCTGACGATAAAGTGAAATTGGCTCATTGGTCGGAATAGAAGCGATGATTTCTGCCTTGTAATCTTCGCCGATGGACTTGAAGAACTCCACGGCTTTATCTCTTTCCATTTCTTCTCTGACGATTGGAAGATCTTTTTTAACCAATTCGTCCATCTTCTTTTCAATCAACGGAAGATCTTCCATTGTCAAAGGACGTGGAAGAGAGAAGTCATAGTAAAAACCGTTCTCGATGACAGGACCAATGGTAACTTGGGAGCCAGGGAAGAGTTCTTTAACAGCTTGTGCCATTAAATGAGAAGTGGAATGACGAATGATCTCCAGGCCTTCAGGATCCTTATCCGTGATGATGGAAAGCGTTGCGTCTTCTGTGATGGGGTAAGTAGTGTCTACTAATTTATCGTTAACCTTACCAGCAATGGCTGCTTTGGCTAGTCCCGCACCAATTGAAGCGGCAACATCTTTAACAGTTACCGGACCGTCAAACTCTTTCTTAGAGCCGTCAGGCAGTGTAATCGAAATCATTCAAAAAATCTCCGTAGTTATTAGCCGGGAATGCGTTTGAACATTTTTGTTATTCACAGGGGCGCATTCCGCACATTCTTTTGATTTTAAGCCAAAAGACAATGCTTAAGTGCTGAGAGGCTAGGAGTTTTGTGTCTTAGTTCTTGTTTGGCTTGTAAAGATCCGAGTAAGCCAGTATTTTTTGTACCTTATTTGGTACGAAAACGCGATTACTACTTTTTAGGGGGTTTACCCTGTACTGATAGTTTTTTAGAAAATACTTGAAGGAAAAGTTATGGATTTAGCAAACCAAAGAGCTCATGCAAAGGTTAACGGGGAGAAGAATCTCGTCACAGGCCGCAAGGGCCTAGCGCGTAACATTCGTGCTTTGGAGGAGCTGCCGAAGAAAGACAGGCTGGATATCGTTAAGAGAGGAGTAGTGTTTGTTGTTTATCACTGGGACGGTGAGCTTCATTTTGGTCCGGCACGCTGGCTTGGCTATGGGAAGGGTCGTAAAAGTAATGACCGCGCCATCATAGCGGCCAATCGCATCAATAATATTTTTGGGGTAGAGGGCCCGGAAAAGAGTAAGAAGTTGGAAAAGGCTTTAACTGCTTATTGTGAATCTCTTGGCGGAAAGCCTGTTAGAGAAGAACACAAGTTCTGGAAGAAAGACTGCATCAAGAAAATTGATGCGATGCTGGAACAGCTAGATAATTAAACACAGCCGAGACAAAGGTGAGAGACCTAAAGAAGCGGAAGGGTCTCTCCTTTTTTTATTCTGCGTTTTGGAGCCTCTTGTTCTAAATCGCGCCTGACCCATTCCATCAATATATCGACGATGTAGTCCACTTCTTCTGAAGTCAATTTTCTTCCTTTGGGGATGTCGTGCCATTTTTGTAAACATCCGCGGCAGCAGCATCCCGTGGCATGCTGTGCTGTAAAAATAGGGTGGCCTTTCATCGGAGTTTGCCTGCCGTCATTTATTGGGTGAGAGGGAGCTAGGCGCTTATTTATTAAATCAAGAGCATGCTGCCGGAGAATAGAACTATCTCTGGTTTGGGCAAATTGCCGATCCTCATAATTAAGCCGAAATTTGCTCCGAAATTTGGAGGAAGATAGTTTTTGAAAAAGAGTGTCGAGTTCGGAATACATAATGAAAAGCAGAAGAGCAAATTACAATATTAACTTTGTAGCTGAAATATCTTCTTGAAAATTGTAGGAAAAGGTTATAGCGATGGCATGTATTAATTTCCCGTCTCCGGTTTTTGGACCGATTCATTCTAGAAGGCTCGGGATATCTCTTGGCCTGAATCTTCTGCCGGAGGGAGGAAAAGTCTGCTCCTTTGACTGCATTTACTGTGAGTGCGGATTTAACAAGGATAATAGACAAAACACAAAATTGCCAACTCGTGAGAAAGTCAAGAAAGTCCTTGAACAAAAGCTGAAGAAAATGACGGAAGAGGGAATTTCCCCCGATGTTTTCACTTTTGCCGGGAATGGAGAGCCGACGAGTCATCCCGATTTTGAAGAAATTGTGGATGATGTTATACAGCTAAGAAACAAGTATTTCCCCAAAGCGAAGATTTCAGTCCTGAGTAACTCAACTTTTCTAGCAAAACCCAACGTTTTTAGAGCGTTGAAAAAAGTCGACAACAACATTCTCAAGTTGGATACAGTTAGCGAAGAGTTTATAAAGATGGTTGATAGACCGAACTCCGCATACGATTTAAAGAAAACTATAGAAAACCTCAAAAAGTTCAAAGGGGATTTGATTATTCAAACTATTTTCCTTAAGGGGAAGACGCAAGGCCAGTTAATAGATAACACTGCTGAAGAATTTCTGGGACCGTGGATTCAGGCACTCAAGGAAATTAAACCTAAAGAAGTTATGATTTATACCCTTGCGCGTGAGACACCTGCGCCGGATCTAGAAAAAATAACAAAAGAAAAAATGGATGAAATCGGAGAAAGATTAAGAAATGAGGGTTTTCGAGTAAGTGTTTCATATTGATTTTTGGGCAAATTTGTAACAATCCAGGAAAGGCAGGTTAGTGTCATTTGGCTGTCACAATCCCTTCATAGAATGAATTCATTGATATTGAATAGGAATAGAAATGCCACAGACATTGCCCACAAAGAAAAGTTTGGTCTTAGCTGGTGCATCACTTCAATTAATTGCATTGGCAAGCAAAAAGGGCTCTGAACTATTGAAGGAAAAAGGCAAAGAAGCTTTAAATACAGCTTCCACATCTCAGCCTCAGATGCACAAACCGGTCCCGGTTTAAACTAGGGACAGACAGCAAAACCGCAGAAAATGGAGTCTGCGGTTTTTCATTTTTGAAGAATAGATATTCTGATTTCGAGAAATCTGCCGTAGCTGATAGACCCAATAGGACCTCAAAATCTGAGACAATCACCGAATACGTGAGAAATTAAGACTCTTTCTCTTAGAATTCAAAAAACTCTCGAGACCTTTTGGGAGACTGGCGTAGGAAAGAGCTCAATCAGGACAGTCCTGACAATAAGAGCATTTCGAAAAGAAAAGGCGCTAATTTCCAAAGAAGAAAACAAGTATGCATATTCTTATTTCAAATGATGATGGATACCTTGCTCCTGGGATACAAGAATTGGCAAGGGCAATGAAGAAATTTGGAAAAGTTACCATTGTTGCTCCCGAAAGAAATCAAAGCGGTGCCAGCAACTCTTTGACTTTGAATCTTCCTTTGCGCATTCAGCAGCTGCAGGAAAACCTCTATTTTGTGACCGGAACACCTAGTGATTGCGTTCATATTGCAATGACAGGACTTCTGCCTGAAAAGCCCGACTTAGTGCTCAGCGGAATTAACTGCGGGCAGAATATGGGAGATGACACTCTTTATTCTGGGACAGTAGCAGCGGCTATGGAGGGATATCTTTTTGGGTGTCCCTCATTTGCTTTCTCTCAAGTTAAAAGCGGTTGGTCTTATCTTGACAGTGCTGTTAAGGTGGCCGAAGTCATAGTTGGAGACTACGTTAAGAACCCTCTGCAGGGTCCCTTTTTGCTGAATGTGAATATTCCAAACAAATATTTTGAGGAATTGTCGGGAGTGATAGTAACGAGATTAGGACGCCGTCACTCAGCTCAGCCAGTGGTGGAGCAAATTAATCCCCGAGGTGAAAAAATTTATTGGATGGGGCCGGCTGGCGATGCTAAAGACAATGCATATGGGACGGATTTCTGGGCAGTTGATCATGGCTACGTCAGCATGACACCTCTACACATGGACATGACTGATTATGCGCAGCTAGAAAAAGTCCGCTCTTGGTGGAATAAAAATCCATAGCCTATATGCCCATTTTTTTCGTTATTGAGAATCTTTAAATTTGGTACCATTACTGTTTGTTTCTGCCTAGGTCCTAAAAGGTAAAAAATGAATCTCCAAAAGTTGTTCCTGCCGCTAGCGCTGGTTTTGATTGTTACAGGCTGTTCTTTTACAGGAAAGTCTTTGGCGCCTATCGTGGAGGGCCCGACTTCTACTACCGTTTACACCGTTGAACGCGGAGATACACTTTATTCAATTGCTCGCCGTTACGGCATTGATCCGAGAGCAGTGGCCAGAGAAAATGGGTTGAGCAATCCTAATGATCTTAGAGTAGGTCAGCGTTTGCGTCTTTCTGTAAACTCCTCTTCGGCTGCCATCGCAGCTGTAAGTTCCAATCAGCGCCAAACAAGAACTGAGTCTCCGGTTGTCAGCAAAACTACCTCTGAGGAGAGCCCAAAGCCGGAAATTTCTAAACCCAAAACAACTTCTGTCTCTGCGGCCGGTACCTTTATGTGGCCTGCCCAAGGCAGCATTATCAAGAGTTTTGGACCGAATAATAAAGGCGTGGACATAGCTGGAAAAGAAGGCGACTCTGTGGTATCGGCTGCTGACGGAAAAGTCATCGTCGTCGGAAATATGACAAATTTAGGCAACTTAGTCATCGTTCAGCACAACTCAACCTATGTCACGGCGTACTGCCATCTTAAGAATATCCAAGTGGCACAGGGCAGCATGGTTAAGAAAGGACAAAAGATTGCCACTATCGGAAAGACAGATTCTGAGGCGCCAAGAGTCCATTTTGAAATTCGTAAACAGGGTAAGCCGTTAAATCCTGTGGATATGCTGCCAACAAAATAAAGAGAGAGCACTCCAAAGGCTCTTGAATGCTTTGATTTTGAGACCTAATAGCTTCAACCTCCTCTGGCTCGAGAGTGAGCCTCTTGAGGAGGTTTCTAATTTGGATCAAGAAAAGGCTCTATTTTGGTCTCATATAGAGATTGGCGGATGACAACCTTTGGGCAAGAAAGTATTATCGGTTAATTTCTGGCTGCATGGTTTAGGGACGATTAAGATTACCCAGCCGTCCTCATAAATAAAGATACTTCTTCAAAGGATTTCTATGAAAAAGCAAAAAGTTAGAGATAAATTTACTGTCACGGTCGATTCTCTGGATCAGGAGGGCCGAGGCGTCTGTCGCCGAGATGGGAAGGTCGTCTTTATTGAAGGAGCATTGCCGGGAGAAGAAGTAGAGTACGAGAGAATCAGAAATAAGCCCTCCTTTGAAAGCGGGGTTGCCACTCAAATCTTTAGCGAATCTTCTTTAAGAGTTAATCCCGGATGTCCATATTTTGGAATGGAAGACGGCAGCTGTGGCGGCTGTGCAATGCAGCACCTTGAGCCTCGGGCGCAAGTAGCCGTAAAACAAAAAGTTCTTATGGATTCTTTGAAGCATATTGGCCGCGTCAAACCGCTTAGAGTACTTCCTCCAATTTTTGGTCCCGAATGGCACTATCGTCATAGAGCAAGATTATCTGTCAAAGATGTTTTAAAAAAGAATACGGTTCTAGTCGGATTCCACGAAAAGCGTTCAAGTTTTATTGCCGATATGCAGTCGTGCAAAATTTTGCCAAAGAAAGTCAGTGAACTGCTTGTGCCTCTGCGTAATCTCATTAGTTCATTGAAACTTCGGCAAAAGATTCCACAGATAGAAGTGGCTGTTGCAGGCGAACACACTGCATTGGTTCTTCGAGTTCTCGAAGCTCCAACTGCGGAGGACGAGGTGAAGTTAAGAGATTTTCAAGAGAGATACGGAGTCGAATTTTGGTACCAGCCGAAAGGGCCGGATACTGTTTTTCCAATGGATCCAGAAAATCTTAACAATCTAAAACTTCGTCATTCGGAAACAGGTGTGACAGTAGTATTCAAGCCGACGGATTTCACACAAGTCAATCATGCTTTGAATGATGTAATGGTTACGCGGGCCCTTCGCATGCTGAAATTAAAACCGACTGACAAAGTGGCCGATTTCTTCTGCGGTCTTGGGAATTTCACGCTTCCAATTGCCTGCAGGTCAGCAAAAGTCTTCGGTATTGAGGGGAGTGAGCAACTTGTCAAAAGGGCCGAAGCCGGAGCTGAAGCAAACGGGCTCGCTGATAAAGCGTCATTTCGAGAAAGAAACTTGTTTACATGGACGCTTGAAGATTGGACTGCTTTATGGAAAGAGATGGGCGGAGTCGATAAGGTACTGATAGATCCGCCGCGCGATGGTGCCCAAGCTTTATGTACCTCGTTGGCTCAGACAACCGAGCGTCCGGAGAGAATCGTTTATGTATCCTGCAGTCCGGCCACCTTGGCTCGAGACTGCAACATTCTTGTCAATGAAGGCGGATGGATATTAAAGGCAGCCGGCGTGATGAATATGTTTCCGCATACAGCTCATGTCGAGAGTATTGCACTTTTTGAAAGAGGCTCTCCGGAAGAGCTCGAGTTATGTAAGATCGGCAAACCAAAGGAAGAAAGTTCTGAGCAAGCGGAGGAAAAAACTCCGGAACGCGAGGAAACATCTGCAACACAATAGAAAGAAAGGAAAATTGTGCAGGTTATGGTTTTGATTCAATTCATAGTTAAGGCATTGGCTGTGTATGCTGCGATCATTTTCGTGCCTGCGCTTTTCTTTAAGTGGACGATCAAAAATTATTCTTGGGGACAGTCCATTCTTTCTTCGGTTTTCTCTATTTTCTTGCCAATCTTAATTTTTGGCAATAACTATTATGAGATTAATCGAGTTGTAGATATGGGTGCCCTCTGGGGACTTCCTAATCTCGTAGTATTTTCTTCTGTGTCCTGGGCTTTGACATTAGGATCGGTAGCTGCATCCTGGGGCGCAGTAATAATGCTGATTCAAGGGCCCGCAAAAAAGATAGGCAGGACCATTTTTGGTTTTATGTGTCTAAGTGCGTTCCTTGGTCTCATCGGACACTTTGCCGTCTCAAGTGTTCTCTATGATTCTCCGATGGATTTAAGCTTGGCAAACTCGGTGTTTTTATCTGTGGTTCTTATTACCTTATTTTTCTCATCTGTATATTTTGTTTTTTCCGACAAGATGAGAACAATGTATTGGGCATAGATTGTTGATATGGTCTGTATTCGAAGACTAACTTTAAAGATTCTATTTCGGACCCAAGCTAGAAAGTTTTAGAGGATAGATAATCGACACTCGTGTCGGGAGAATCCCTATGAGTACCACTCCTTGTATTGTCTAAAGAACAAAAACAAGAAAACCTTTTTCTATAAAATGATTTACTAAATAGCTACCTTCTCTGCCCATAGATGAAAATTATTCGCTTTTTCACTATCTTCTTTTGTTTAGGGGTGTGCAGCCTGCCTATTGCAAGCCAAGTCGAATTGAACGACAAAGATGATGTAATTCAAAAAAAAAGCGAATCCTCTCTTCCTTCAAAAATTGTTGTTGGTTATCAGAAAAACCTTCCAGCTGTATTCTTTATTGAAAGTTTTGCGCCTACTCTTGCTTATTTACGCAAAGTATTTCCCAAAACCACCTTCTCTTCCCAAGAACTAACTGCTCAAGAACTTCTTGAAGCTGCAAAAAGAGGCTCAGTTCATCTATTTTTTTCCGATAGCGGAACGTTTAATACTGTTCAACACAGTTCTTCTAATTATCAATTGGGGACAGTAGTTGCACCGAGAGTTAAAAATCCTAATGAAGCTCTCGGAGTGGCAGTTATCGTGAGAAACAATTCTCCGGTAAGAAGGTTGAAGGACCTAAAGGGAAAAAAGATTGCCTCAGAAAGCTCAGAAATATTTCATCCTTGGATGGTTTTTCTTTCTATGATGAAAAAAGAAGGCATAAGTACAGAGGAGTTCGCAAAAGGAAGTCTGTTTACTTTTAGCGGCTATCCTGACCCTCTCTCTTTGCTTCAAACGGGTGCAGTGGATGCCGCCGTAGTGTCTACTTGTGTTCTTGAGGAACTTGAGGAAAATGGTACTCTCCCAACAGGACGATTTCGAGTTTTACAACCTCAAAACCATAAAAACTTCCCTTGCAAGGTTACCTCGGAACTATTTCCCGATACTGTTTTTGCGGCTTCACACGCACTAGACCCTTCTTCTGTAAAGGCTCTTTCGGTTGCTCTGCTGACGATGCCAGCTACTCGAGCTAAGTATTCTTGGGGTTTGGCGAATGATTTTTTAGTAGCCGATGAGGTTCTTAGACAACTCGAAATTGGGCACTACTCTTATTTGAGAGAAATAAACTGGAAGGTATTTTGGGAAAAATACTCATTCGGTGTGACAATACTTTTGCTTGGTGTCATTGGTTTTGTTCTCCACTTTTTGAGGGTTCGCAAACTTGTCGAAATTCGAACAGCACATTTAAAATTTGCTCTTACTCAAAAAGGAAAATCTGAAACAGAAGCTAGAGAAGCTAGAGAAAGACTCTCTGCCATGGAGCGAGCAGGAATTGTTGCAGATATGTCTTCGTTGGTTGTTCATGAATTACGACAGCCTCTTTCCGCAGTTGTTTCGTATAGTGGCGGCTTAGAGATGTACCTCAGAAAGACGCAAAAAGGAGATTTGACTAGTTATGAGTTAAGCCAAAAAATCGTCCTAAATGCGCAAAAGGTCTCCGATATTGTAGAAAGGGTTCGTTATTACGCCAAAACTGGACGAGTACAAAGAAATGATGTGTTGCTGAAAGAGATCTTAGAGAGGGCGGCGAAGACTTTTAGGCATACAACCACGGCGTCTGGAATCACTCTTTTAGAAGCTTGGAAAGAAGATGCCTCCTTAAAAGAGCTTACTTTTTTTGTAGACCCACTAGAAATTGAACTTGCTATCGTAAATCTTCTCCGGAACGGAGCACAGGCAATGCAATCCGAACACATAAGACAAAAAGTTTTAGTTCTATCAGCTTCAGACCATAAAGATTTTATATCAGTGTCAGTTCGTGATTTTGGCTCTCCTCTCTCTGATAAAGAAATAGAACGTTTATCTAAACCTGTTAAAAGTTTCAAACGAGAAGGGCTTGGATTAGGGCTCACTCTGGTTCACCGAATTATGGAGGCGCATGCAGGTCACATAAGCTTTTCCAGAGCTTCCGACGGGCGCGGTTTGGTCGCGACTCTTATTTTTCAAAGGAAAGGAGTTTCGAATGTTAAACCCATTAGTTAGACTTGTTGACGATGATGAAGATTTAATAAGAGCGAATGCTTTCATACTCCAAATTAATAACTTCGAAGTTGCACAGTTCTCAAGTACAGAAGAGTTCCTCGCCAAGGATGACACTCAACGGCCTGGGTGTATTTTTCTAGATATTCGAATGGAAGGAATGAGTGGGCTAGAATGTTTACAGGAGTTAAAGCGTCGGAACTCAGATTTGCCTATAGCTTTTATTACCGGTTACGCAGAAGTTGAGACAGCCGTTTGGGCGTTAAAGTCTGGAGCTTGTGAATTTTTACAAAAGCCAGTTACAGCAGAAAAGTTAGTTAAAACATGTAAGACACTTGTAGAGTGGAACGTCCAAAAAAGACTTGAGAAAATTTCAAAGGAAAAGGCTTGCGAGAGATTAGCTTCTCTTAGTTTGAGAGAAAAAGAGGTAGCAAAATTGGTTGCTCAAGGATACAGCAATAAAAAAATAGCTCAGCTACTCCAGGTCTCAGAACAAAATATCAAAATTCATCGCTCTAATATTTATAAAAAATTGGAGATTCATTCCGCAGTAAAAATTTACGAACTTTTTGAGCTTTGCTCGGTTCCTGCTGACGACTTACTGCGGACAGTGAAAGTCATTTCTCCGGAAAACTTGTAGATAAGATTATGCTGACACGAAGAAAACTTAATATTGCAGCACTCTCAGCATTGTTATTCCCATCCTTTGCTTTTTCCTCTTCTTACCAGAAAGCTGACGTTATCGTTGTTGGAGGCGGAGCAGCCGGACTTGCCGCCGCAGCACGTGCCGCCGAACTAGGACTGTCTGTTATTCTGCTAGAAAAAGAGAAAACTTTAGGCGGAAATTCCCTCAAGGCTAGCGGGTATATCTCCGGGGTTTTCCCAGTAATTCAAAAAGTATCCGGTGTTATCGACACTTCGCAAAATTATTATGAAGAAATATTAAGAAACGCAGGCGAAGCAGCTGATAAAGAAAAAATTAGACTTTTAGCCTTCGAATCCACAAAAAGTTTGGAGTGGCTTGTTAAAGTCGGTGTGAGATTTCAGAATCAAATTTTTTATGTATCTGGAGAACGTTTCGGACGATCCTATAAGCCCGTACTGCCTAATGGGATAGCTTATGTCCGAAGTCTCTCTGAGTACGCACTGCACTTTGGAACCCAAATTTATTGCGAATCAAAGGTGTCTGGATTTCTTAAGAATTCTATTGGAAATATTTGCGGAGTGATAGCTCAACAAAATCATTCAACTCATTACTTCTACGCCAATAGAGGGGTTGTTCTTGCGACGGGAGGTTTCTCTGCAAATAAAGACCTGATTCAAAAATATGCTCCGCAGTTCGCTCATCTTACTCATAATAATCACCCCGGGGCTACTGGAGATCTTCTTTTAGAAGTACAAAACCTAGGCGGCCTCCTAAGAGACATGGATATTCTTCAATGCCAACCTGGCTGTCCTCCAGGAAGAACTAAAAGAGTGAGACTTCACAATGAAGTAGATCGCTTTATTTTGTTTAACCAGAATGGAAAAAGGTTTATAAGAGAAGATGCTCCTCGAAACTTAATGACTCAAGCTGTACTTTCAGAACCTAACCAATATGCATATATTCTGGTAGACGATGAAGGTTTTCGCAGCTACAACCAACTTATCCAAAAAGAAACCGTCCTTTGTGTAGAGAGCGGAGATGCATGGATGGCAGAAAGCCTGAAAGAGCTCGAAGGGAAAATTTATGTTCCCTCAAAAAGTCTCGAGCAAACAATCCTTCTGTACAACCGGGGGGTAGATAGAAAAAAGGACGAATTTGGCAAGTCTTCTCACCTACTTTCACATAAAATCCAAACGCCTCCGTTTTGGGTTGGGCGTGTGGGAATGTCTCGACATGCAACTTCAGGAGGTGTTGCTACAAGTCCTTTTGGCAGAGTCTTAAGAAAAGACGGAGGAGTTTTAGAAGGCTTGTGGGCTGCAGGTGAAACTGTTGGAGGGATCCACGGTTTAAATCAAATGGGGGGCAACGGACTTGCGGATGCCATCACTTTTGGTCGATTAGCCGCAGAGGATATTGTTGTTACAAACAAAATTACTTGACGCTCTTAAACTTTCGTATAAGGTGACTTTTTTTTCGCTAAATATAATTTCTCTATACCTCAGATTCTCATTCACTTTCTTGGAGAAATTATGAAAAAACAATTTGCGCCTTCCCTTATTGCAGTTTCTCTTCTTTTGGCTACTTCTTTTGTGTATGGGGCAAGCCCTGAAGACGGAGTTTATACAGCAGAAGCGCAAGGAAGAAACGCACCGGTAAAAGTAGCGGTCACGATGAAGAACGGAAACATTGCTGCGGTACAAATAACTGACCAACAAGAGTCTCCCGGAATTGCAACGCCTGCTCTTACAAAACTTCCCGCAAGCATAGTCGAACATCAAACTGTCAGTGTTGATCAAGTTGCAGGTGCAACGCTAACTTCTCAAGCTATTACTAAGGCTGTCCTGGACGCCTTAACAAAAGCTGGTGCTGACACTAAGAAGTTTACCAAAGCCGTCAACAAGGTTTCTGCAGCAAACAATCCACCAAAAATTGAGGAAACCGAGATTCTTGTCATAGGAGGTGGAAACGGCGGATTAACTGCAGCTGTCAGAGCAGCAATTCAGGGAAAGAAAGTTATTCTTATCGAAAAGAGACAAGCTACTGGTGGTGTGTCGGCTTTAAATCACGGGGGATTTGCCGCACTTGGTACTCGTTATCAAAAAGAAGTAATGGGAGTCAAGGACGATCGACCAGAATACCTATTTGCAGATATGCTCCGTTCCGGTCATAACCTGAATGATCCGATTTTATGCAAAGTTGTATCAGAAAAAACAGGTGAAGTCGGAGACTGGCTTATTGACGATCTAAAATCCCATACGGTCCAGCCTGGGTGCAGTTTCCTGATCACTCAAAACACCGTCAAATTAGCGCTAAAGGAAACTCCACAGCTTGGCAAAAAAGCATGCTTGAGCTTTTGAATAAACACGGTGGAAAAGTCATCACTGAAATGAAAGCTAATGAGCTTGTAACCGATCCTTCCGGTTCCGTGATCTCAGTTAAAGCAAGTGGACCAAACGACCAACCTTACACATTCAAAGCAAAATCATTTATTTTGGCCACCGGAGGCTACGGTGCTGTTAGAGATATGTTCCCAGATAAAAAAGAACATGTTCTTTTTTACGGACTTCCAACAGAAACTGGCGATGGATTAAAAATGGGTAAAAAGCTTGGAGCTGCAACCATCAATATGGGATACGCCACCACTTATCCCAATGGAGTGGAAGTACAGCCAGGCCGCTCAATCGACACCACAGGTTCTTCAGGATTTGCGGTAAAGAAAAGTGGAGGGATTTTTGTCGATGCTTCAGGGAAACGAGTAGTAAATGAGACTGCTGGGCTAGGAACAATATCTCAGGCAACCTTAAAGGCTAAGGATCACCAACTTTATCTAGTGATGGATGCCAACGCTTATAAGGTATATGTCCAAAAATCTCTTGACGACCACACTTTCTCCTCGCCCGCAGTTATTGAGTCATGGAAGAAACTTTACAACGGGGGTAAACCTGCTCACTGCGAAGGAACCATTGAATCCTGTTCTAAGACAATGGGCATTGACTCGAAGGGACTTAAAGAGCAAATTGCAAAATGGAATGCAGACGTAGCAAAGGGTAAGGATCCTGACTTTGGGCGAAAATACCTGTTTGCTATTGGAGAGGGTCCCTACCATATCATTGAGCAAAAGGCTCGCTATCAAACTACACTTGGTGGGCTAAAGGCCAATGAAAACATGCAAATCGTGGATATTAAAGGGAAGCCTATTCCTAACTTATTTGGTGCAGGGTGTGTAGTTGGGGGAGCCAATGGCGCTCATCCTCTTCCGACTCTTATGAATACATGGGCCTTAGTATCCGGTTACGTTGCGGCGGAAAGTGCAATAAAAAACCTCAATAAATAGCCGTATTTTTAATCGAAGATAGCCGATCGTAGACAGTTGGGCAGATTTTCTCCATGAAAACGCCCAACTGTCTTTTAAAATTTTTAATTTCGACTGAATTCTTAATAAGAAATGATTTGAGTCTCTTCATCTAGCTGTAAACATTTCCGGAGAGGGAGAACCCCTGCAAAATCATGAGGAGATGTTAAAAACATGTCGCGGTAGTACGTGCTCTTGTTATCCGTATAACTTCCTGCTGAATGAGCAGAATCCTCCAGGTGTTTTTTTCGCTGGAGTTAAAGTAAGAATCAAAAATCGTGTCATCTAAAAATTCTTTATAACTATCATTCTTCTCAGCTTCCGACTCTAAATGATGAAAAGCTGACTTCCAATTTTCGTATGAATTAGCAATAGATGTTAAATGCTAAATCGAAACGATTTATCTAAACAAAAGAGGTTTCTCACTCCAATCTGTTGTAGAGCCGACGCTTTCTTACTAGAAAAAATCGTTTGAATATTACATAATAAAAGCAGTTGTAATGGAGGAAAAATGGAAGAGAGCGGTGTATTTGAGTATTGGTTTGCCTTACTCTTTGCCTTAGGTTTTTGTGTTTGGTTCCCCGCTTATGTCATCAAAACAAAAGGACGAGGAATTCCTTTATGGGGACTGACCTTTTGTATTGTTTTCTTGTTCCTTATACTGCCGTTGATTAATGTCGGGATCGTTCAAGAATCTCTCCCTTCCGTATGGAACACAATGGTCGAGGGTCTTTTAACAGACCGTCCTCACACTGTGCAGCAAGTGACAATGCAAGCCGGTTCACTACACAGAAAGGCAAGTCTGGATCAAGTTTTCCTTGTTGTATCTTTATTCTTTATCTTAGTCAGCATTGTGCAAAGCATTATGGCAGCATGGATGCTTTATATCCGGCATAACAGAAGAAGCTTGTTCCGGGCCATCCGTTTCATGTGGTGCTCAGCGCTGATGACGGTTTGTGCGGCAAGTATTTTCCCATTTCTCTTTTTAGGAGAGCTTGCGGAGCCTATTGTTTATAACTGCGCCTTATATATTTGTGCGTATATAACCATATTGTTGGGGATTACAGCTTATCTTCGTTTTTGCCCGGAAGTGCCTAAATTTTATCCGGCTCATTAGATTATTTTCTGATGTCACTGCTGTTCGATTTAAATGATGGTTTGGCCGTAATATGTGCGATTTTGCTCTTGATTGGAATTTCGTATCTTCTGCGTAGTAAATTCACGGCTAAAAAACAATATTTGCGCTTGGCTGCCGTCCTGACTGTTCTCATCAATCCACTCCTTTTGTGCTGTTTTTTTGCACAGATCTTCTTCTTTACTCAAGCCAATCCCCGAACAGTCCTCAACAGTTGGGGATATCTGCAAGCGGTGGGAACAATCTCTATCCTTTGCGAAGTGATGGCAGCCTATATGTTGATTTTGGTTTATCAAGACCGACCAACTGCCTCGGTCATGAAAACTTTGACTATGTGGTTTTGTATCAATGGGACAGGGGCGGCTCTATGTCTTCTTGAAGCACCTAAGCTTGTATGGCCTTTGTCATACGCGTCAGTCAACGCTTATTCCGCCACCGCACTGCTCGCTTTTGCGTTGATCAATTTGGCAGTTTATCTTTATTCACTTTACAAATACCGAAAATCTTTTGCTCAGTAAACCTGTTGGGACTCGAGAAGTTGGACTGAAAAACTTGTTCCAAAAGTTTGCTCTTCCTCTAAATGCGACTCATCTGAAATTGCCATTATTAGCGCGTGATAAAATCGAGCAATTGTCAATGCTGGCAAGATTTTCTTCTCTTTGAGAAGGTTAAGCTACCGGAGACCCAAACGGTCGATGGTTTTTGATTTTTTATATTTTATAGAGTAAGAAATGGCTGTAGAACGCACACTTTCTATTATCAAACCTGATGCAGTAGCAAAAAACGTTATTGGTCAAATTTATACAAGATTCGAAAGCAATGGTCTTAAGATCGTTGCCTCTAAGATGAAATGGCTCTCCCGCCAAGAAGCAGAAGCTTTCTATGCAGTTCACAAAGAAAGACCTTTCTTCAAAGACCTCGTTGACTTTATGGTTTCTGGTCCAGTTCAAGTTCAAGTGCTTGAAGGCGAAAATGCGATCATGAAAAACCGTGAATTGATGGGTGCAACTGATCCGAAGAAAGCTGCTAAGGGCACTATTCGTTCCGATTTCGCTGAAAGCATTGATGCAAATGCCGTCCACGGCTCTGACAGCCCAGAAACTGCAGCTGTCGAAATTGCATTCTTCTTCCCGCAAATGAATGTTTATTCTCGCTAATTGAGGGAATAATGTCAGTCCAATCAGACCCTACACCCAAAATTAATCTGCTTGGCCTTGATCAAGAAGGTCTAAAGCAGTTCTGCGCATCTTTGGGAGAGAAACCTTTTAGGGCTGTACAGCTTGAAAGATGGATTCACCGAAGAGGGGCTAGAGACTTTGATGAAATGACTGACCTTGCAAAATCTTTCAGGGCTAAGCTCAGCCAGGTGGCCGAGATAAAAGGCCCTGAGATTTTGCGCGATAAGACATCTGCTGATGAAACACGCAAGTGGCTTGTAGACGTAGGCAATGGAAATGCTGTTGAAATGGTGTTCATTCCGGAATCTAACCGAGGAACTTTGTGTATTTCAACTCAAGCTGGATGCGCCATGAATTGTCTGTTCTGCTCAACAGGCAAACAAGGATTCAATCGGAATCTGTCTGCTGCGGAGATTATTGGTCAGCTCTGGCATGCTGAACATACCCTGCGCAAGTCACGCGGTATTGACGATGAAAATGAACGAGTAATCTCAAATGTCGTTCTAATGGGTATGGGAGAACCACTTCAAAATTTGGATGCGGTTGTGCCGGCTCTAAATTTGATGCTCGATGATCATGCTTATGGACTATCACGGCGTCGAGTGACAGTTTCTACATCCGGTTTGGTCCGTCAAATAGATAAACTTGCAGAAAGATGCCCCGTCGCGTTGGCTGTGAGTTTGCATGCCCCAAATAACGAATTGCGCGACAAAATAATGCCAGTCAACAAAAAGCATCCAATCGAGGATTTGTTGGCGGCTTGCCAAAGATATCTTAAAGTTGCCCCTAGAGACTTCATTACTTTTGAATACATCATGATAGGCGGCGTTAACGACTCTCCTAAACAAGCTAAAGAGCTTGTTAAGCTTGTCGAGAAGATTCCTTGTAAATTTAACCTAATTCCCTTCAACCCCTTCCCAGGCTCAGGCCTAGAAAGAAGCTCCGAGGAAAACGTAAAGACTTTCTCTTCTATTCTCAACGATGCAGGTATCGTCTGCACAGTTCGAAAGGTAAGGGGAGACGATATTGATGCCGCATGCGGACAATTGGCCGGTGAAATTAAAGATCGAACTAAGTTGGCCGAGAAACGCGCTCAGCGGCAAATTCTCATTCAAGAAATAACTAAACAACAATGAAAGGGCAGGAGATCTCAATGACTGAACACACTGCATTAGAGCAACCGGAACAAGAACAAAAAGCTGCCACTCAGTCAAATGTTCCTGAATACGGAAGACTGCTGACTGAAGCTCGTGAATCCAAAGGACTCTCGGTCGAGCAGGTAGCTTCTCAGCTAAGACTTTCCGTAAAGCAGATCATCGGGCTGGAGTCCGGCGATCCATCGGCTTTTGCATCCGTCGTTTACACAAGAGCTCATTTAAGAAGTTATGCCCGCTTGCTTGGTTTGGATGAAGCCAAAATTATTGATCTTTTCAGCAATTCATTAGCTTCTGAAGACAGAGATCAAAAGGCCTTTATTCGTAAAACAACAACCGGCCTCCGCCCCTATCAGGAAGAGACTACGAAGTATGGAAAGGGGAAGGGTATTGGCTGGATTATTTTCTTAGTGGTAGTAGCCATTCTCGCTTACATGGGCTGGCGCTACATGAATCCAAATTTTGATTTGCAAGAAGTTAAGTCTTCATTGAACTTCATGAATTCATCAGATCCGGCTTCTTCTTCGACTCAAAATGATGCAGATAAAGAAAAGAAAGAAGCTGAACAGGCAACGCCTGCTAAGGACATTAAGGCCGATGCTCCTAAACTGGAACCGGCCTCTTCTGCTCAGGCTAAATCTGAAGCAGCTGTCTCTCCCGCAGCTCCAGCTATGCAGGAACAGCCCGGCGCTGTTACCGTTCAAACTGTCGAAGGAAAGCCGGTGAATCAGGTTGGCAAGACTCCTGAAGAACGAGCTTTGGAAGAGAAGGTAATGGCTGAGCACAATCAGCAGCTCGAAGCTCAAAAAAAGGCAGCTGAAGCCAAGTTAAATAAGGCTGAAGAAGTCTCTCCGGCTCCTGTGACTTTAAAATTGGTACAGAACGAAAATGGTTGGCAAACCACCCTTCCGGGAGCTAAATCAAACCAACCGGTAAATATCAAGTTCAGCGCCACCGACGGAGACTGCTGGTTTGGTATTTATGTCAACGGCAAGCTTGTCGATAACACCACTCTCAAGCAAGGAGATGTTAGAGACTTTAGACATCCTCTGCCTTTTAGAGTGACTGTAGGTAATAAGTTCCGTGCAAAAGTATCACTGAATGGAAATCCTGTAGATTTAGCTAGTTCATCTAGATCTGGCTCTGTTTCTTTCCAGGTATTCTCTCCACAATAGGTAGAAATGACAAGAATAAAAAATGGGCCTATGAAAATTAAATGGGCTGATAAAGAAGTCCTGCTCGGAGGAGGGGCCCCGGTAGTAATCCAGTCTATGACGAATACAGAAACTGCTGATGTAGAAGCCACCGTTCAGCAGATTATGGAACTTGCTGATGCTGGAAGCCAATTGGTAAGACTGACTGTCAATACTCCTGCTGCTGCGCAGGCAGTTCCTCTCATTCGAAAGAAGTTGGATGAAGCGGGCTATTTTGTGCCTTTGGTAGGAGATTTCCATTACAACGGACACAAGCTTCTTACTGACTATCCGGAATGCGCGCAAGCTCTTTCGAAGTTCCGCATTAATCCTGGAAATGTTGGAAAAGGAGATAAGCACGAAGAGAACTTCAAAACCTTAATCGATTTGGCTATAAAGTACGATAAACCAATCAGAATTGGAGTTAATTGGGGCTCGTTGGACCAAAGCCTTCTTGCGAAGATGATGGAGGAAAATAATCGGCAGCCTAACCCTGAGAACTCGGGTGAGATTCTTAGACGGGCTTTGGTAAAGAGCGCTATCGACAGCGCAGATGAAGCTGTGCGGTTGGGTCTTCCGAAAGAACAGATCGCCATTTCGGCAAAGGTTAGCGGAGTTCGTGAATTAGTCGATATTTACCAAAAACTCGATAAACTTTGTTCTTACTCACTACATTTGGGCTTAACTGAGGCCGGGATGGGCCTCAAGGGAACGGTTTCCTCAACTGCGGCGCTGTCTATTTTGTTGGCGCAGGGCATTGGGGATACTATCCGCGTTTCTCTGACCCCAGAGCCCGGTCAGAAGCGTTCTGCCGAGGTCGAGCTTGCATGTGAGATAGTCCAATCTTTAGGACTGAGAAATTTTGAACCTAAAGTTGTTTCGTGCCCCGGATGCGGTAGAACCAGCAGCGTTTTGTTCCAAGAACTTGCTAAAGAAACTCAATGCTATCTGAAACAGCAAATGCCTAAGTGGCGAGGGAAATATCCTGGCGTCGAAAACATGACAGTCGCGGTCATGGGATGTGTTGTTAATGGTCCGGGTGAAAGCCGCCATGCAAATATAGGCATCTCGTTGCCTGGAAGCGGTGAAGCACCAGTTTCTCCAGTCTACGTGGACGGAAAGAAAGTTTGCTCACTAAAGGGAGAGCAAATGTCTTCTGAATTTAAAAAATTAATAGATAATTATGTCCAAACAAAGTTTGGTGCAGATCAGGACTAAAAATGGCAAAAGATAAAATACAAGCGATCAAGGGCATGGCTGATATGCTCCCGGAGGATACACCATATTGGGATAAGTTCTCCGCAGCAGTAGTGGAAGCCGCTCACGAATACGGATACATGCAAATCAGGACTCCGATCCTGGAACAAACCCGTTTATTTAAACGCGGAATCGGAGAAGTGACGGATATTGTCGAAAAAGAAATGTATTCCTTCGTTGACTCCCTTAACGGAGACGAATTAACAATGAGGCCGGAAAACACTGCTTCCGTTGTTCGCGCTTGTATCGAACATAACTTACTCTATGATGCACCGCGCCGTCTTTGGTACATGGGTCCGATGTTCAGACATGAACGCCCTCAAAGAGGACGTTTGCGCCAATTTCACCAGTTTGGTTTGGAAGCCCTTGGCTTTAAAGGACCTGATGTCGATGCTGAACAACTCCTCTTGGTCAGACGAGTTTGGGAAAAATTAGGAATTCAAAGCGTATGGCTCGAGCTTAACTGTCTTGGTCAGTTTGCTGAGAGACAAGTGTACCGTGAGAAACTCATTCAATATTTTGAAGCCCACAAAGACATTCTTGATGAAGAAGCCCAGAGGAGGCTCTATTCCAACCCTCTGCGTATTTTGGACACCAAGAATCCGGCAATGCAGAAGTTGGTAGAGAACGCACCTAAGTTAATGGACAGTTTAGGGGATGAGTCTAAACAATTCCTAAAGAAATTAACTGACATTTTAGATGCCGAAGAAATCCAATATCGCATTAATCCGCGATTGGTCAGAGGCCTGGACTACTACAACCTGACTGTTTTTGAATGGGTGACCGATAAGCTCGGAGCTCAGGCCACAGTGTGCGGGGGAGGCCGCTATGATCCCTTGATTGGGATGCTTGGCGGTAAAGAAACGCCGGCATGTGGCTTTGCTATGGGCATTGAGAGAATTATTGAGCTCATGAAAGAGGAGGGCATTGCTCCTACTTACAAAGAGTGCTCAGTGTATGTAGCATGGAGCGGTGAGGATTCATTCCTATTTGCTTTGCAAACTGCTGAGGCGTTGAGAAGCAAGCAGATTAGCACGATTCTACACTCCGGGTCTGCTAAGTTTGCTAATCAAATGAAGAGAGCCAATGCTGCGGGAGCTGATTTTGCAGTCATCATCGGCGAAAGCGAAACTCAAGAAAAAATGGTCTCAATTAAGCCATTGCGGGAAAATTTAAAAGACTATGGCCAACAGTTAAAGATGACTGTTGAACAAGCAGTGAATTATTTAACTGAACAAACTCGATAAGTAGAGAAAGGTTACCTATGGCATATGATTTAGAAGAACAAGAGTCCCTATCCGAAATTAAAGCCTGGTGGGAAAAATGGGGTACTTTAATTCTAACGATTGTTACTGCTGCATGTTTGGTCGCTGCAGGACTTCGCGGCTGGCAGTGGTATCAAATGAAACAATCTGCTGATGCTGGTTCTCTGTACAGCTTGATGATTCAAGCAAATAACAACAAGGATCAGCCGCGTGTCCAAAATATTGCACTTAAGCTGCAGGAAGACTATTCCGGTACGGCTTTTGCAGCAATGGGAGCATTGCTCGCCGCTTACTCTGCTGAACACAATAACAAAGCAAGCGAAGCTATCAAGGATCTTCAATGGGTTATCGATTCCAAAGATTATCCGGAGCTTCAGACGGTTGCCTCGGTTCGTTTAGCCAGTATTTATTTAGACCAGGGTTCTTATGAGCAGGCTCTCAACCTGTTGAACTCTATCAAGAACCCAGATGCTGAAAAGGCTTTGGTTGAAGATAGAAAGGGTGATGTCTACATTGCCATGGGCAACAAAGAAAAGGCAAAAGAATGTTGGACGGAAGCTTTGAGATCTTGTACCACTACAAATCCTTTAGCCAAAATCATTGAAATTAAGCTTCAGTCCTTATAAAGAGAAAAAGTATGAAAAAATTTTCCTTAACTCTGGCTGCGGCTGCCCTTGCTGCCGTGATTGCCGGATGTTCCTCCCCCAAGCATGAACCGGCAGAATTAGTTTCCTTTACTCCTGCAATTAACGTCTCGCAGGTGTGGTCAGTTAGTATGCCTAACGCTGACGGATTTTTGGTTCCAGGCCTTTTTGACGAATCCGTATGGGTTGCCGGCGGAAAGGAATTGTCAAAGCTTGATGCTAGAACCGGTTCAAGAGAATGGAATGCATCCTTCGACTCTCCTGTAGTCGGAGGTGTAGGGACTGACGGTTATAACATTGCAGTTGGTCTGGAGAATGGCGAGCTCGTTACCTTGAATGCCGAAGGAAAGGAAGACTGGAAAGTTAAACTGACGAGCGAATTAGCCGGACCTCCCGTTATTACCAATGGGCTGGTCATTGTCCGAACGAAAGACATGAGAATCTCTGCTTTTGAAGCCTCCTCCGGTGAACAGCAGTGGACATTCCAGAGAAATCAACCCGCTTTGACTGTCAGAGTTCCCATTTCTATGGCGGCCCGTGATAACTTCTTATTTGTTGGTCAGCCTAATGGAAACGTAGTTATCTTGGACGTAAACAATGGGCGCCCGGTCTTTGAATTTCCTGTTGCTCAAGCAAAAGGAATTACTGAAGTAGAGCGTTTAATTGATGTAGTAGGGGCTCCTGTTCTAAGCGGCGATATGCTTTGTGCTGCTGCTTACCAGGGGGCTGTCACCTGCATCAATAATACAAACGGACAAATGCTCTGGACGCAGAATGTCGACGCAATTGCCGGCCCGGCGATTGATGAGGACAATGTTTATGTTGTTGATGTTACCGGTGTGGTACGAGCCTACTATCGCGAAAGCGGAGAGCTGCGCTGGGAAAACAAAACGATGACCTACCGCGGTGTAAGTGCTCCCGTTATTATGCCGGGAACCGTTGCGGTAGGGGATAACGAAGGTTACGTCCATCTTTTGTCCCCGAGAACGGGAGAAGAGATCGCTAGAACCCGCTTAAGCGGACCAATCGTTACACAGGCACAAAGTTTTAGTGCCGGTGCGATTTTCCAGACAAGTAAAGGAGATGTAGCTTACCTGGCTACAAGATAATAATTATGCTGCCTGTTGTTGCATTGGTTGGCCGGCCGAATGTTGGTAAGTCAACGTTATTTAACCGTCTCACAAGATCAAGAGATGCTCTTGTGGCTGATTTCCCTGGATTAACCAGAGATCGCCATTACGGAGAGGGCCGAGTCGGTGATAAACCTTTTATTGTGGTTGATACCGGAGGCTTTGAACCGGTTAAAACTGAAGGCATCGTCAAAGAGATGACCAACCAAGCTCAGCTGGCTGTTGATGAATCCGATATCATCTTCTTTATCGTAGACGGCAGAGCCGGTTTGACGCCTCAAGACCAGCGTATTGCTCAGAGTTTAAGAGAAAGCGGAAAGACAACTTACCTTGTAGTGAACAAGGCTGAAGGCATGTCTGAAATCGTGAAATCGGAATTCTACGAGCTCGCTCTAGGAGAGCCTTATCCCATTTCAGCTGCTCATGGTGAAGGGGTCCGCGCTTTAGTGGACATGGCCCTTGAAAAATATCCTACGGAAAAAGAAATCGAAAAAGAAGGCGATTTCTCACATAAGATTAGAGTAGCCATTGCCGGTAGACCAAATGCCGGGAAGTCAACTCTAATCAATGCTCTAATCGGCGAAGAGCGTCTTATCGCATTTGATATGCCCGGGACTACCCGCGATGCTATCGAAGTCGAGTTTCAATACAAGGATAAAGACTACATTCTTATTGATACAGCGGGCCTGAGACGCAAAGGAAAAGTTTTTGAAGCTATCGAAAAGTTTTCCGTAATTAAGACCCTCCAAGCTATTGAGAAATCTAATGTTGTTGTTTTACTTCTAGACGCTAAAGCTGGAATTTCAGAGCAAGATGCCAATATCGCGGGTTACATCCTTGAAAGCGGAAGAGCGTTGGTCATCGCTATCAATAAATGGGACGATATCGGCGAATACGAAAGAAGCAGAGTTAAAGAAGAGTTTGAATACAAGATCCATTTTTTAAAGTGGGCGAAGAGTTTATATATCTCCGCGCTATACAAGAGGGGTTTGGGCAATCTTTTAACTGCCGTCAATGAGGCCCATGCTGCTGCCTTTGTAAAACTCTCGACTCCAAAGCTCACAAGAGCTTTGATTGAGGCAACTACGCGCCAACTTCCTCCTCGAGCACGCGGAGGACGCCCAAAGATGCGTTATGCTCACCAAGGCGGTATGAACCCTCCTGTTATCGTAATCCATGGCAATGCCTTACAAGATGTGCCGGAAAGTTATAAGCGTTACTTAGAAGGCTTTTTTAGAGAAAAATTCAATCTCAAAGGAACCCCTTTGCGCATCGAATTAAGAACAAACAAGAATCCTTACGCCCAAAACGATTAATATAGTAAATGTGTAGAAGGCTTCTCTCCTACAATCTTTCATAGCATTCTTTTTATTTTGTGCATTGCACACACGGAGAAAATAATTATGACAAAAGGGCAATTGTTACAAGACCCGTTCTTAAACAGTCTTCGCAAAGGCAAAATTCCTGTTTCAATTTACTTGGTCAACGGCATTAAATTACAAGGACAAGTCGAATCATTTGACCAGTATGTAGTTCTTTTGAGAAACACTGTTACTCAAATGGTATATAAGCACGCAATTAGCACTATTGTTCCGGCAAGAGCAGTTCCGCTGGCCGGTGAACAGACAGAAGCCGAATAAGTGGATTTCCAATACGAAAAGGGGGCTGATGGCCCCCAAAAAGTTTGGCTTGTAGTTGTGACACTGGCACGCCAAATTCATAAAGACGCCGCAGAAGAATTGACAGAATTAGCTCGTTCCTGCGGCTATGATGTTCAAGGGATTACGGAAGCTAAAAGAGAAAAGCCCGATCCCAAGACTTTTCTCGGAAGCGGGAAGATTGAGGAAATTGCTCAACTTGCTCGGGCTTCTGACAGTTCAATTCTAATTTTCGATGTGGTTCTTTCGCCTGCGCAGCAAAGAAACATCGAAACCGCTACAAAACTAGCTGTGCTGGATCGCACCAGTTTGATTCTTGAAATTTTCCGGCAAAGAGCTAAAACGAAAGAGGGCCGCTTGCAGGTTGAGCTTGCCCGCCTCACGCACTTGTCAACTAGATTGGTAAGAGGTTGGACTCACCTAGAGCGCCAGAGAGGCGGTCTTTCTAAGACCGGCGGACCGGGGGAAAAGCAAATTGAGCTTGACCGAAGAATGATCGGGGTAAGAATCAAAGCACTCAAAGAACAATTAAAGAAGCTTGAAAAACAGCGGAATACTCAGAGAAGATCTAGACAAAAAGGTCAAACCCTGACTGTAGCGCTTGTTGGTTATACAAACGCTGGAAAATCTACTCTCTTTAATCGTCTGACTCGAGGGGATGTTTACGCCGCCGATCAGCTTTTTGCAACTTTGGACCCAACCGCCCGCAGATGCTTTGTAGACGACAGCACTGAGGTCGTCTTAAGCGATACTGTTGGATTTATTAGAGGTCTGCCGCATCAATTAATTGAAGCTTTTAAATCAACTTTGGACGAAGCCGCTCAGGCAGATTTGCTTTTGCATGTTGTCGACTCCTCGAGCCCGGCACGCGAAGAACAAATTGCGGAAGTAAATAAAGTTCTAAAGGAAATTGGCGCAGATAAAGTCGCTCAGTTAATGGTGTACAACAAGATAGACAAAGAAGATAATGAGCCATTCCTTACGGTTGATGATAAAGGGAATCCTAAGGCCGTCGCCTTGAGTGCAGCCACCGGTAAAGGAATTGAACTTCTGCGGGAGGCTATCTCTTCTATTGCCAAAGCCGAGCCGGAAACCGAAGAAGATGACGATGAAGATTGGCTCAAGGAATTTGAGCCGTAGGAGTATCTTCTTGTAACAGCAGATTAAAAGAATCAAACTGTTGCATGAACATTTTTTCAGTGATGATAAAATTTTGCCTCTAGAAATTTGTTAATAACGTATTTTTTATAAGGACACAAAGAGATGTCTTTGAATGACCCCCACTGGGGCCGAGATAGTTCTGATAAAGAACCAAAAAAAGAAGAAACAAAAAATACTTCGAACTCTAACCATAACGAAGATGAAGGTTTTCAGGAGCCTGAACTTCGCCGGCCGATAGAAGATACCAGAGAAGAAAAGAAATTCAAAAAAGCCGTTGGCCAGGAAAACGATATCGAAGAACTCTGGAAAGATTTTAATGACAGACTTTCTGGCATCCTCGGCCAAAAGTCTAAGCGTTCCCAGAACAGCGACAAAGAGGATGCAAACTTCGGCCAAAAAGATTCTTTGGGGGACTCTGACGAGCCTCCTATGAGAAAGGACCATCCGTTCCAGTCCGGAAGTGATGGAAATGGAGACGGCGGCGGATTTGTTTTTCCTGGAAACAGAACTCCTTCCTCAGGTTCCGGGGCTGGCTTCGGATTAGGAATTGCGGCGCTGATTATTGCTGCAGGTGCATGGCTTGCTTCAGGCTTTTATATTGTTCCGGAAGGCCAGAGAGGAGTTGTGACAACCTTTGGTAAGTACACGGAAACGACGAATGCTGGTTTCAGATGGCATTTGCCTTACCCGGTCCAGGATGTGGAACTGGTCGACGTGAGCTCTGTCAGAAAGGCTGAAATCGGCATGAAAGGTACAACCCTTCGGCTCAAGGAAGCTTTGATGCTGACTGACGACGAAAATATTGTCGACGTTATGTTTAACGTCCAGTACCGTATCAAAGATGGTCCTGGGGCTGAAGAATTCCTTTTCCGCACCCGAGATCCGATGGGAGCTGTGATTCAGACGGCCGAGTCTGCTATGCGTGAAGTAGTCGGCCGTAAGAAGATGGACAGTGTGCTCTTCGAAAGTAAGCAGGAGATTGCAGAAGAAGTTAAAAAACTGATGCAGGAGATGCTTGATCGTTACCACAGCGGCATTCAAATCCTCTCTGTAGCTATTCAGAATGCCCAGCCGCCTGAACAAGTTCAAGCTGCCTTCAATGATGCCGTTAAAGCCGGCCAGGACAGAGAACGTCAAATCAATGAGGGTGAGGCCTACGCAAACGATGTTATTCCGAAAGCCAAGGGTTTGGCAGAAAGATTGCGGCAGGAAGCAGAAGCTTATAAATCTCGTGTGGTGTCGCAGGCTGAAGGTGATGCATCTCGGTTTGGCCAAGTTTTAAGTCAATACGAGAAAGCTCCTCAAGTGACTCGTGACCGCATGTATGTAGATACGATGCAGCAAGTTTTGAATAACACTAAGAAGGTTCTGGTCGACAGCAAGAGCTCAAATAATCTCTTGTACCTTCCTTTAGATAAGCTGATGGAGCAAAGTGCATCTTCTTCTCCGAAGCCAGTTGCTTCTGAATCGGGGATGGATGCCGCATCAAAAGAAGCCCCTCAGGCCTCTGCTAGTCAATCTAATCAAATAGAAAATTACGTTGCCCGTCCTCTTTCCAGGACTCTGAGATAAGAGGCATAAGAAGAACATGAGAAAAGTAGTTTCCTTATTTTTAGTGTGCGTCGTTTGTGGGTTTTTAGCAAAAACCTGCTTGTATACCGTGAACGAACGAGAATATGCACTTGTATTTATGCTGGGAGAGTTAAAGGAAGTTGTTTCCAAACCTGGTCTTCATTTCAAACTTCCTTCTCCTCTGCAGAATGTTGTCTACCTCGACAATCGTATTTTGACGATTGATACACCGACGGCTGATTTGGTTCAGACCAGCGAGAAAAAGAATTTGATGATCGATTCTTACGTCAAGTGGAGGATCAATAATCCTCGCTTGTATTGGGTTTCTTTTCAAGGCAGCGAAAGAGCCGCTGAGGACAGAGTTTCTGCTTTGATGAGAGACGTTTTGAACCAAGCGGTCAACCGCAGAACTGTAAACGATATTACTTCCCGCGACAGAGCCAAAGCTATGGCTGAAATCTCTGAAGCTCTTCAGAAAAAAGTTGAAAGTTTAGGCATTGAAGTTGTAGACGTCCGCTTGAAGAGAGTTGACTTTACACCGGAAATTTCTGAATCTGTTTATCGCAGAATGGAAGCTGAACGTAAGAGAGTCGCTAGTGAAGAACGCTCTAAAGGTGCGGCCGAGGCAGAAAAAATTAAAGCTGACGCAGATCGTCAAAGAACAGTTATTTTGGCTGACGCTTACAAAGACGCTCAACAAATTAAAGGTTCCGGTGATGCCAAGGCTAACCAAGTTTATGCGGATGCTTTCGGAAAGGATCCAGAATTCGCAAAATTTTATCGTTCTCTGGATGCCTATCGTACCTCCTTCTCAAAGCCGGGAGATATGATGGTTGTCGATCCTTCCAGTGAATTTTTCGATTATTTGAAAAACTCCAAAGGCGATAAGAATTAATCTCGATAATTCGTCAATATGAAAGTCCTTCTTTGTGCAATAGGTTTTTGCTTAGTGCTGGAAGGACTTTTTCCATTATTAGCTCCCGATGCGTGGAAAAAGTACCTTCTTGAGTTGAGCGCAATTTCTAGTAAAAAAATCCGAACAGTTGCCTTTGTCGGTGTAGTCTTAGGATTGGCTGTCGTTTGGTCTGTTGAGTTGTTTTAGAAAGGAATATATGTCAGTTTGGTTATTGCCAGAGAATATTGCCGACATGCTTCCGAGGGAAGCGAGAGAAATAGAAAGATTAAGAGAAACTTTTCTGAAGCTGACAAAATCTCACGGATGTGAGATGGTTAAACCACCGATGATTGAGTATGTAGACTCACTCTTGACCGGTACAGGAAACGACTTAGACTTAAGAACATTCAAGATTGTCGATCAGTCTTCGGGCAAAATGCTCGGATTTAGGGCTGATATGACGCCTCAAATTGCTCGAATAGATGCTCATATTTTAAACCGTGAAGGCATTAGCCGTTTGAGCTATGCAGGCTCTCTTCTTCACGCCCGGCCTCTTCACCCGGTTGCCTCTAGACAACCTTATGTTGCAGGGGTTGAGTTATTTGGCTCAACTTCCTGCGCAAGTGATATTGAAGTTCTGAATTTAGCATTGGAATGCCTAAAAGCCTTTGGTTTGAAAGACATTCATTTGGATATTGGTCATGTTTTTGTAGTCAGAGCCATCGTTGAACGAGATCCGAACTGTGAAAAGGTGATGCCAAAGATTCTTTATGCTTTGAAGCATAAAGATAGAAGTGCGCTTGAAGAATTAACGGGCATAATTGAGGACTCCACTATCGATGCATTAAAGAAACTTATGCGTCTGTTCGGAGGAATTGATGTTCTTGATGAGATTGAAAAGGAGTTCGGAGACTATCCGTTAATTATCTCCACGATTAAACAGCTGAGATGGATTGCAGAGCGATGCATCGCCGATAAGTTAAGCTTCGATTTCTCTGATGTTCACGGATATCAGTATTTGACGGGGATCACTTTTGGAGTGACTATCCCGCAGAGATACCAAGCGGTACTTAGAGGCGGACGATACGATAGTATCGGGGCAAAATTCGGAAGAAACCGCCCGGCGGTAGGATTTACATTGTATTTACGAGAAATTGCTCAGGTTCTGCCGACAAAGAGGCCGTATGCCGTAATGGCACCTCTCGATGATGATGACAAAGCACTTAACAAAGCCATTAGGGCATTGAGAGAGGAAGGAAGAATCGTTGTGCAGATTCTTCCTGAGGACAGAATAGAAAGTCTTGAAGAATCCTTCAGACTGGATGAAGAGTTGATCAAAGAGGACGGCGAATGGAAAGTCGTTTGCCGTTATACAAAATAGGAGAATTCTGGTATGGCTAAAAACGTAGTTGTTGTCGGCGCCCAATGGGGCGATGAGGGAAAAGGCAAGATCGTAGACTGGTTGACAGAAAGCGTACAGGGCGTTGTCCGGTTTAACGGCGGTCATAACGCTGGTCACACTCTCGTCGTCAATGGTAAGAAGACAGTCTTGCGCCTCATTCCGTCAGGAATTATGCATCCTCATGTTAACTGCTATATCGGCAACGGTGCAGTTGTTAGCCCACAAGCTCTTTTAGCTGAAATTGATGAATTAGAGGCCAATGGGGTAAAAGCTGAGAATAGAATTTTTGTTTCCGGCCACTGCCCTCTTATTCTTCCTTATCACGTTGCCCTGGACCATGCTCGAGAAGCTGCCCTAGGAGATAAGAAGATTGGGACTACAGGCCGCGGTATCGGACCTGCTTACGAAGATAAAGTCGCCCGTCGTGCAATCCATGTCAGCGACCTCTTGGAACCGGAATTGTTTGCAGAGAAAGTTCGCAGAAACTGCAAGTTGATTAACTTCATGCTTGTCGAATTCTATAAAGCGGATGCTGTTGACGTAGAACAAATTATTTCCGACACGTTAGCTTTAGCTCCGAGAATTACTTCAAAGATTGCTGACGTTTCTCACACACTGAATCAAAAGATGAGGGCCGGGGAGCAATTTCTATTTGAAGGTGCTCAGGGAACAATGCTCGATATCGACCACGGAACGTATCCGTACGTCACCTCTAGCAATACAGTTGCAGGGTCTGCTAGTCCAGGAGCTGGTGTCGGTCCGCAAAAATTGAACTATGTTTTGGGTATTACCAAAGCTTATTGCACCCGTGTTGGCGAAGGACCTTTCCCAACGGAACTCTTCGATGATGACGGTGAAAAGCTTCGCAAACGCGGCAATGAATTCGGTGCCGTTACAGGGCGTCCTCGTCGCTGCGGCTGGTTTGACGGAGCTGCTTTGAGACGTTCTGCCGAATGGAACGGACTCTCTGGTTTGGCCGTTATGAAATTAGACGTTCTAGACGGCTTTAAGACTGTACGTTTGGGTGTCGGTTACGAATATAAAGGTCAGCGCTTAGAAGTTATGCCTGTAGGTGCAGATGCGGTTGCTGAATGCAAGCCTATTTATGAAGATTTTCCGGGCTGGGAAGAATCTACCTTTGGTATCACTAAGTGGGAAGATTTGCCTCTTAATGCTCGGCGTTATCTGGAAAGACTTTCTCAGGTTGCCGGTGTGCCTATCGCAGTAGTCTCCACAGGCCCTGACCGTGAGAATACAATCCTTTTAAAGAACCCTTTTGCGGAATAATTTTTTAATATAGGGGCCCTTCGGGGCCTATGGGAACCTAGATGAAAGATCTTCATGTATCTTGGGATGAATATCATAAATTGATTGAAACTCTAGCCTTTGTCGTCACAGACAGCGGGTGGAAGTTTGATTCTCTCCTCTGTTTATCTAGAGGAGGCCTTAGACCAGGCGATATTCTTTCAAGGATTTTTGATATGCCGTTAAATATTCTGGCCACTAGCTCTTATAGAGAGGCGGCCGGAACTGTGCAGGGAGAGCTGGATATTGGACAATATATTGCCTCAAGCCGTCCGGATTCTCTTAAAGGAAAAGTCCTTTTGGTGGACGATTTGGTCGACTCCGGTCTCACCTTCAGAAAAGTTACTGAACATCTTAAAACTAAGGTTCCTGCAATCACCGAAGTAAGAACCGCTGTTCTTTGGTGGAAGAGGTGCTCACAGGTTAAACCGGATTACTATGTTCAGTATCTTGAAGACAATCCCTGGATCCACCAGCCATTTGAAGTTTACGACACAATGCGTCTTGGTCAATTGGAAGGAAGGGTTAAAGACTACAATTTACTGAAACCCGCTCCATAAGGGAGTGAACTTTCAAAAAACTGCGGTAAGGTTTAGTTCTACTGAATTTTCCGCAGTTCTTTTCGTTTATGAGGGAAAAATGAAGATTATTGATTTCGTTGGGTACTCCGGGAGCGGTAAAACGACTTTAATAGAACAATTAGTGACGATTTTCTGTAATGCGGGATTTGACGTTGCTGCGATCAAGAGCGCCCATCATGATATCGAAATCGATAAGCCCGGAAAAGATTCGTATCGTTTTCAGGCTGCCGGTGCTGAGCAGGTAATAGTCAAAAATGAGTCCGGTTGGGCTATGATGAGGCGCACACCCCTTAAACCCGCTGCGCTTAAAGATTTAGTATCTAAGTTGGACCCCTGTGACTTAGTTCTTGTGGAAGGGTTTAAAAAGGAAGACGATGCAGATTTACGGTTAGAAGTATGGCGTCCGGGAATAAAAGAAGAACCGGCCATCTATACACGAGACAAAGGAATTCAGGCGGTTTTAACTGATGTGGATACAGTAGCCGGATGTGAAATCCCTGTCATCAATTTAAATAACCCCCGTCTTATTGCACGTTTTATTGCGGATAAATTAAATTTGAAATCGAGGCATTAAATGCATACAGTTGAAGAAGCCCTGAAAGAGATTCTAAAGGATGTCCGGCCGGAAGCTGAGACCGAAGAAGTCGTTACTCTCTATAGTGCCGGTAAAATTTTGGCAGCTCCGGTGGTGTCCCCTATCCAAGTTCCTCCTTTAGATAATTCTCAGATGGATGGATACGCGGTAAGAGTTTCCGATTTCGCTGACGGCAAACTTGAGTTTCCAATTTCAGAGAAGATTTTTGCTGGACATGTAGGGACGCCTCTTAAAGAAGGTACCGTTGCTCGAATTTTTACCGGAGCACCAATTCCTGAAGGAGCTGACGCTGTAATCCCTCAAGAAGAGGCACAAGAAAGTGAAATTGGAACAGTTAAATTCGAAAAAGCTCCCAAGGTGGGAGCCTGGATCAGAAAAGCTGGCTGTGATATCGAAATTGGGGACGTTATTCTTAAGGCCGGTGACCGTTTGACTCCTGCAGCTTTAGGCGTGGCCGCTAGTGTTGGAACTGCAACGGTTCAATGCTACCGCCCGATCAAAGTCTCCTTGTTTTTTACGGGGGATGAACTTTCAATGCCTGGAGAACCGCGAGTGGAGGGAGGAATTTATAACTCTAACCGCTTTGTACTCAGGGGTCTGCTTCATCATCTTGGATGTGACGTGGTTGATTATGGGAATGTCCCGGATAGTTATGAAGCCACATTAGATGCTTTTAGAAAAGCCAGCCGTAAATCAGATTTGATCTTGACAAGCGGCGGCATGAGCGTTGGAGAGGCTGACTACATTAAACCTGTGGTAGAAGCTTTAGGCCATGTCGATATGTGGAAAATAGCAGTAAAACCCGGAAAACCTGTGGCTAAAGGGGAAGTAAACGGCGTGCCCTTCCTGGGACTACCCGGAAATCCAGTCTCCTCCTTGGTAACTTTCTTAATTTTTGCGCAGCCGTTAATTCTTAAGCTTTCGGGCAGAGAAGATGTTGAAGTTAAGTCTTATCACTTGCCGCTGGACTTTGATTGGAAAGGAGGCTCACGCAGGGAATTCATCCGTGTGCGCAGAAATGAAAAGGGCGCATTAGAGGCTTATAGAACTCAGAATTCTGCAGTATTGACTTCTTGCTTGTGGGCTGATGGTCTTGCAGATATTCCGGCAAATGCTGTGTTGAAAAAAGGTGACTTAGTCCGCTACATTCCTTTCAGCGGTTTCAGTCTTTAAGAAGGAAGGTGTAACGTGAAAATAGTTGTTCAAACAGAAGACTTTGATGTTCAGAAAGAATACGCCGAGCTTAAAGCCAATCCGCATGCAGGAGCTGTGGTGATGTTCGTTGGAAATGTCCGAGACATCAACGAGGGCCTCACCATCGAGAAAATGTCTTTAGAGCATTACCCCGGTATGACGGAAAAATCACTTTCCAAAATTGTTAAAGAGGCTCAAGACCGGTGGCACATAACGGATGCAACTGTTATTCATCGCATTGGAGATTTGGAAATTAATGACCAAATTGTATTCGTTGGAGTTTCCGGAGGCCACCGAGGAGAGTGCTTCGATGCGTGTGAATTCATTATCGATTACCTTAAAACAGAGGCCCCTTTTTGGAAAAAGGAAACAATCAACGGCCAGGGTAAATGGGTTGATGCAAGAGACAGTGACACAGAGGCGATGACCAAGTGGACAGTTTCGTGACTTTTAGATAATCAAGAGTATCAAATTTGGGGCTGTTGCAAAATTCCCTCTTCCTAAGAGGATTTTTCACAGCCCTTATTCTATTGACCAAAAGTATTCTATATAAGAATTATCCCGTTGATTTAAAGGCAAACAGAGGGAATCGAGCCCCTCCATGCTATGGTGAAGTGTTCTATACCAAAGACACTTACCATGACCTATTTTACCGTTTCTGAGGACTTGCTTTTTTGCCGGTCCCCTTCTGCTATCTGAGCGTAAAAAATTTGACGCATATTTGTTACTTTTAGAGAAATCATCTGCTGGGAAATACTTAAAGCAGATAAACTTCGATTCTGAGCCTGTCAGACCAAAATCGACCAGTGCCGACTCTTTGCTGCGCTTCTATATTGCTTTGCCCTTGGTAAAGCCTCTCTCCGCGAAATGGAGACGGCCTGCTTGACGGCTCTAAGAATCATTTACATAATCTGGGACGTCAAGCCAAGTGCATCGAGTTTCTCTCGGTTCGTCACGAGTTTAATTCCCTTAGATTCAAAAACGAAATGCAATTCGTGCTTGAATGTGCGAAATATTCCTGCTTCCTCTTATTTTCTACAAAGCAGACTAGATATTGGTTGTCCGTAGTTTTTATAGGCCAATTGCACCAATTGTCCTATTTGCGTAAATACAAACAGCGGAAAACCTCTGCCCGCTAAACTGGCTAGCGAACAGAGGTCGACTAAGTTGTCAGAAATGCTGGTGTTGTAAGTTGCCCCTTAAGTCCTCTGGACTCAAGATCCGGTTTCATCGGAATTCAATGGCATTTTGCAGCAATCATCGTCTAGTCCAATAGGGAAACCGCAACGTTCAAGCCACTCCGGTTGCTGCAAGTCTTTCAAAGGAGTTTTATTGCAACTTTCTAAAAAGCTACTTTGGACGGCTCTAAGAAGGTAATCGTCTGGTTTGACGGGACACGAGTCTACGAATTTTGTCCAAATTTCTTGAGCGTCGGGCAAATGAAGTAGAACGATGAGGTTCTTGTTTTCATGAGTCATTTTGTTTAGCACTTTGAAGCGAGAGCCTGCCTTGATGGAATAAAGACCCCAGGTTGGTCCTTTCTCCAAAAGATTCATATCTTGAGCAGTGTTGGAAAAAATGGCATATCGGGTGTTGCCGTACATGCCTTTGGTGCGATAAGTAACGTCTACGATGTATGGCTCTCTGATAACATCTCCGACCGCGTAGGCTGCAAATTGCTCTTCGGTCAAATCTGTATCTCTGGTATACACAGTAATGAGGTTAAGAATATTAGCCTCAAGAACCTTTTGTGTCGCTAATCCATTGAAGTCCCGTTTCTTCATCATAGGTTCACTTCCTTTTTATTATTTTTGGTTGTGGCAGCCGGTGCACGTGTATTCCTTCGTGTGGTGGCAACCGTAGCACTGGCGGTTGACATCTACTGGTTTTTTGTGAATTTTGTGACAGTTTGCACAGGTAATTTTGGCGTGATTAGGAGTATTCGGTAAGTCATGTGGGTTTACAACTTTACCTTTGCTGTCAGTCAGAACATTGCATTGAGCGGTTCTCTGCTTTAAGGTTTTCTCGTCGGAGTGACACTTAGTACACTCCTCAGGACCATATTTCTTTGCAGGAATAAACTTTGTTTCTCCTACGGACACATCTTTATGCGTCGTTTCGACAAAGGCCTGGGCGTGGCAAAAGGTGCAATTGGAAATGCCTTTTGCTGCATGTTTGGCTCCTAATGTGTCTGGACGCGTCAAACTTTTTTCTTGTTTTGCGTGGCAGGCCTGGCAGTTTTGAAGCTGATCTGCCGGAACGGCCGCATAAACCGTATTCGATAAGGCAAAGACCAAGAGAGAGAAAAGAAGTTTTGTTCTCATTTGAGTTCTCCTCCGAGCCCGGTTCCCGGGCTCGGCTTCAAGGGTGGATTTAAGACTTAAGGGCTCCAGCTGCATGTTTTGCGGCTATGTAGCCTGAGACACAGGCTCGGCCAAGAGAGCCCACGTCCGTCGGCATATCATATTCATACTGGTTGTAGCCGCCCGCATTGTTACCACAAGCGTAGAGGCCAGGAATCACACCTCCGTCTTTATCCATCACTCGGAAGAATTCGTCGACAATCGCACCGCCGGTGCAGACGATAACACCGACTGTAGTACGGCAGGCATAATAAGGAGGCTTATTAAGTTCAATGAGCGCTCTCGGGTCTTTGCCGAAGTCTTCGTCTACCCCTTTATGAGCCAATTGGTTATAGCGGTTTATGGTGGCCTGAAGAACATCGGCTTTCATGTTTGCGCCGATCCCTAAAGAAGGTCCTTTATCAACCATCTGTTTGACCAAGTCTTCAATGGTGTCAGCTTTTAGGATGATGCCGGCTTCTATCATCTTCTGAGTGGCTTCTTTGGTATTCATGGGGAGGATGAAGGGGATAGAGCGAGTTGTCATTCTCCGGCATACTGTTCCCTTGAGGCGATAAAGGGTGTCGTCATCTTTCCACTTGTCGTCCCAAATGGTCCACATCATAGAGTGCGGCTGCATGAACATTGATTTACCTACACCTGCGAAGGGAGCGTCTGCATTCATGAAACGTTTGCCGTCGGCGTTTACGTAAAGCCACGCCTGACGTGCGATACCAACATAATCCATTTTGAGTTTTTCAAGAGCTTCCGGATTCATACCGTCCCAAGTCTGCGGACAAAGGGGCCACGGATCCATTCTTGCGCCGGCCCACTGGGCCATCAGGAATCCATCGCCAGTATTTGTCTTTTTCCCAAAGACTTCACGATAGGCGCCGCTTTCCGGTAGGTATTTCTTCATCATTTCTTTGTTCCCTTCAAAACCACCGGTACAAAGAATGACCTTAGGAGCCATGATTCTGATGTATTTGCCGTCTTTTACGCGTTGCGCTACCACGCCTGTGATTGCGCCGGAGGGGTCCTTCTCTAGATACTTAGCGGCCACCCCATAGGTAATTTCATAATCATTGTCATTCAGCCAAGTTTCCAGGGCGCGTTCGGCGATACCAGCCGGGCAGATGATCTGGCCCGGGAACCAATAATGCCCGGAACCCGGACGTTTCCAGGCCATAGAGGGCAGTTCCTGCTGGTCTCTTTCAGGATGTGTCTCGATCGGAAGGGTCTTTGGGTCGATTCCTTGACTAGCAAGTTTATCGAGCCACCAGTTGGAAACTTCCAAGCCGTGGTTAAATACGGATTTAATATTAAGTTGGTTACAGCGCCAATGAGCAGAACGAACCTGGCTTTCAAATTGCGCCATAACGTCTTTTTTAATTCCTCTTTCTTTGAGCAAGCGATTATTGGAAAATCCGAACCAGGCTCCGATAGCTCTAGAGATGTCGGGTCGATCAGGATTAAAAACTTGATCCTTTGTCAGCTTTTCGATAGTGATGACTTTTTTGCCGGTTTCGACAGCTGCGACGCTTGCCGGCATCCCGGAGCCACCGGATCCAACAATTAAAATATCGCAAGAGAGAGTATCGGAGATGTCTTTATCTGGAATCTTCGCAGGAACTTTTTCAAAGTCCCAGACCTGTTCGTGAAGAGGAACACCGGAAAAATTTCCGTCAGCGGAAGGAACTTTAGGTGCATTTTGTGCACTTGCCGAGGATCCTAAACCGAAAGCTAGCGGAGCTGCGCTTAAACCTTTTAGGAAGGTACGGCGAGAAGTTTGAGGAACTGAGCGTTTCACCATGTTATCTCCTTGGAAAAAAGTTATCTCATATGCATGTTAGAAATATTTGGATGAAGACTTTTGTTCAAAAACTTTCCCCGATTTGACTAATAATTTTTGCAGTTATGTTTTCTCTGGATCGCGGGTTTAAAACGAATAAAGTTGTAATCCAACTAAGGATATTTATGCTCTTTATTGACTTTTTTTAACGGATTAGGAACATCTTTCCTTTGTAAAAAACGCGAGATTTTACTTATTTGCTTTTTTAAGAAGAACCGTTGGAGGGATAAAAAAAAACAGGCAACTTCCAGAAATTTTTTAATCAAATCAGAGAGTCCTTTAATTGGTTGAATACTCATTAGTTACAGCTCGTCAGCCAGTTCATTTCAGGGGACAAATATGAAAAAAAATTTTGTTGTTGCATCCACTTCTCTAGCTTTATGCCTTCCTGCTCTCGCTATGGCCAATCCACCCGGGGGAACTGTGATTCTTCAAGGATATATCGACACTGGCATCATGGTAGAACGCACACGAGGAGGAACAACCAAAGCGATGATGAAAAGCGGCCAGGAAGATGCTTCCCGTATCATTTTGCTGGGAATAGAGCCTCTTTCAGCCGAAAATCGTGTAATGTTTTTTCTTGAACAGGATTTTGACGTTAATAACGGTCAAACCAAAGATCTTCTGAGCGACGGGTCTAATTGGGCGTTTAACGCGCAGTCCACGCTCTCGTTTATTAATGATCGTTACGGAGAGTTTGGGATGGGCCATCTTTATTCTTTCAACTCCACTCCCGGAAAAGAAGGATGGACAAAAAAGATGGATGCGTTTTACACCTACATGGAAGCGAGTCTTTTTGGTACCAGCGGCTATACTCTAGTGAGCAACTCCGCTTATTGGATTTCTCCTCGCTGGGCAGGCTTCCAAACCGGTCTTTTGTTTTCTATCAACGGAGAAAATACTAAGGAAGCAGATGGAGCGTTCAGCAAGAACAATCGTTTCTGGAACGCAGCTGTAAATTACGAAAAAGGGCCCGCTCAGGGTATCCTCAGTTTAGCCGGCACGATCATGGGTTCAGGGGATAAGGCTAAAAACCCGTTTCAGTTAAGAGTTGGCGGCAATTATAACTTTGGACCTGCAAGAGTTTTTGCCGGATACACCTATCACAAGAATAATACGCGTCTAAGTATTCCGAGCCCCGAATATATTGGCGCCGCAATGGCTCTCGTACACTCTCCCGAAGGGAATGGAAAAGGTATTGATACGCACGCGTTCAATATCGGTATTCACATTCCTTTCCATGGCGCCACGCTGATAGGACAGTACCAGTACATGACAGGAAAGGTCAAAAATCCGTTGCTAACACAAGCAGTATTTAAAGGCTACGACAAAGTAAAAAAGAATATCTTAGCTGCAGGAGTACGCTATCCTTTGAGCAAGAGGACCCATTTGTATACTGTTGGGGCTTGGGCGGACGGAAAGAAAGGTTTATCTGTTGATAAAACATCCAACAGGTGGATCTTAATGGCCGGTCTTGGCCACAGTTTCTAACTTTTTTGAATGTCAGCACTCTAATTGACGTTTTGGTTCTTCACGCAACATCGTGAGGAACCAATTTCTGATTGACCGTCCTTTCTGTAACAGCCGGCTTTTTAGAGTAATTAAATTATTTTTCTTCTCTCTGGAGCTTCAGTAAAAAGAACTTTTGTCATCGTTTTTTTCTTTGTTCTGAGGGACTCATTGCGAAATGTTTCTTGTACATTCTCGAAAAGTGGGCAAGACTGGTGAAACGGCAAAAGAATCCTATTTCCGTAATACTTTTATTGTTGTGGCGTCCATCGTGGAGCATGCTGTGAGCACATAGCAGCCGTCGATTCCAGATCTCTGATGAGACAGATTGTCCTCGCTGTCTGAATAAAGAGTACAGATGAGATAGCGAGATATTTAAGTGGGTCGCTATGTCTTGCGGACGTAGATCGTGAGTAAGACAATGAGAATCAATATAATCAATAGCTTGGCTGAAAAGGGCCGCTCTACCGGCATCGGAATGTGTCATGTTCGTGGGCACGTGGCTGAAAGCCCCGACGATCAAATTCCCCAAGTGAAACTCGTAAAAGTGCATTGGAGAGGCCTTTCTCCGGCTGTCTCCTGCAACAATATGTTCAGTGCTGGTTACCTTAGCCAAGGTAATGTTACTGCTGACACTGATAATTTTGATCGAGGCCCTAAAAGGAGCCGCTCCAACTTTGTGGCTTTTACTGATAGAAAACGGCGTTCCTAAATGATCCCGTACCCACGCAAGATAATCTTTGATGCCTCCCTCCCCGTTAGGTTTTTCAAGGAAATTCGCTTGAAAATGCTTTGGCGATGTAGTGGAACCGGAAGAAATGTAATGGGAGGCTTGCATCTAAAGGTATTCAATAAATTATGGGGAGAGGTGTGATACAAATGTAAAAGATATGCTCTAGGCTGAGTAGTAGAAATTACCCTACTTTATTCTTGATTTTCGCAACAATATCACTACTTTTCTGAATATTATTTCGGTAGGGGATCAAGCTCGAGATAAGGCAAACGACACGCGGGCTCGAAGTGCCTAAGGCATCACCGTTTTCCTGCAAGACTTAACTTTATGAGAGCGAAGTGGGGGAGAAAGACTTGTGATTTTTCTAATGATCAAGTTTTTTCAACTCTGCGAAAACGGCAGTTCGATGATTACGAGAATGCTGCGCTGCGGGAAATTCGAACAAATTCTTGTTAAATCGAATAAGCCCGTAAAAGTCAGTTTAACGGTTAGGGAATCAGAAAAATTTCTAAACGGCAAGTACCTTTACGAGAGGAGAGAGCAACCATCCCAAGCGTTGAAACACAAGGAAAGATGAGTAGACGTCTCATCAGCCTGCTTACAGCAAGCCGGTGAGACGTCTACCTTCTTAGACTCCTTTCCTCCTAAATTGTAAAAATTCTGCGCAATACTAAAAGTTACTGTTGAAGTTATCTTACGGAACCACCAAATACTCCTCAGCAGTCAGAGTTTGCACGCAACCCATAGTGATACTTTTGCCAGTCTCTAATTGCTCAAAATAAGGGTTTTCGGAGTCGCTTACCCACTTATTTGTCGACAATGGACCTGAGTTATAGCGGAGCGTCCGCATTTCCTTTTTTATAAGAGGGAAGGGAGTCTTAACAATATATGCGTCAAGATAAATTTACAACGCGCTTTCAAGAGCTTCTTGGACAGGCGCAAACGATGGCTGCAGATCATTCACAGCAATACATCGATCCTGTCCATGTTTTGAAAGCTGTCTTAGATGACACGGAAGGGACTGGGAAAAGTCTGCTTGAACGAGCTGGTGTTCGAGTCGCTGAACTAAGAAAGTTAGTCGACAGCGAAATCAATAAGATACCAGAGGTCTCGGGAGCTGCAGGTAATGTCCAGGTCAGCCGTGAACTGATGACAGTCCTGAACGAAATGGATAAAGAAGGACAGCGCCTAGGCGATGAGTATTTATCTACTGATCTGTTTTTACTAGTTTTATGTGACAGCAAGTGCGCCGCCGGTCGCATTGCAAGAGAGGCGGGACTGACCAAATCAGCCTTAGAAAATGCGATCATGGCCATGCGAGGAGGAGAGAAAGTGGACAACCCAGATGCTGAAAACAATCGTGAAGCACTAAAGAAGTACACCGTCGATCTGACTGAACGAGCCCGGCAAGGTAAGCTCGATCCCGTCATCGGCAGAGACGATGAAATCCGTCGCGCTATGCAGATTCTGCAGCGCAGAAGCAAAAATAATCCTGTATTAATCGGTGAACCGGGCGTCGGCAAAACCGCTGTCGTCGAAGGACTGGCACAGCGTATTGTTAATGGCGAGGTTCCTGACACACTGCGTAATAAGAAGGTTTTGAGCTTGGACATGGCTGGTTTGCTGGCCGGTGCTAAATATCGTGGAGAGTTCGAAGAAAGACTTAAGGCCCTCCTGAAGGAAGTGGTTGCTGAGGAGGGCAGAATCATCCTCTTCATCGATGAAATTCACACAGTTGTCGGCGCCGGTAAAACAGACGGTGCAATGGATGCCGGCAATATGCTTAAGCCCGCCCTTTCTAGAGGCGAACTTCATGTAATCGGTGCAACTACGCTTGATGAGTACCGTAAATACATTGAAAAAGATCCTGCGCTCGAAAGAAGATTCCAGAAAGTCATCGTTGATGAACCAAGCGTTGAAGACACGATTGCTATTTTGCGCGGTTTGCAGGAAAAATATGAAGTTCACCACGGCGTAGAAATCACTGACCCTGCTATTGTCGCAGCAGCTGAACTCTCCGCCCGTTATATCACTGACCGCTTTTTACCTGACAAAGCTATTGACCTAATTGATGAGGCTGCCGCCCGCATCAAAATGGAAATTGACTCTAAGCCAGAAGAGCTGGACAAACTTGACCGCAGACTTATTCAGCTGAAGATCGAAAGAGAAGCTGTTAAGAAAGAAAAAGACGAAGCGAGCTTAAAACGTTTGGAAGCTCTGGAGGAAGAGATCAAAAAGTTAAGCCGCGAATATTCTGACCTGGAAGAAATTTGGAAGGCAGAGAAGAGTGCCGCTCTTGGTTCTCAAAATATTAGAGATGAAATCGATAAATTGAAGACCAAGATGGAAGAACTCCGCCGTCAAGGTAAGTATGAGGAATTAGCTTCTATTCAGTATGGTCAGCTTCCTGAACTTGAAAAACGCTTGCTGAAAGAAGAAGACGCTGAGCATCAGGCTTACGAGGAAAAACCGAAACTTCTCCGTACTCAGGTAGGCGCAGAAGAAATTGCTGATGTTGTTTCTCGTGCTACTGGCATTCCAGTCTCCAAGATGATGGAGGGCGAGAGACAGAAGTTGTTGGACATGGCAGCTCACATTGGTAAGAGGGTCGTGGGACAGAAAGAAGCTGTGCAGAAAGTGGTAGACGCTATCTTGCGTTCTCGTGCCGGCCTTGCCGATCCTAATAGACCTTACGGTTCTTTCTTGTTCCTTGGGCCTACCGGTGTTGGTAAAACTGAGTTGACCAAGGCTCTTGCAGAATTCCTTTTTGATACCGATGAAGCCATGATTCGTATCGATATGAGCGAATTTATGGAGAAGCATTCTGTAGCTCGTTTGATCGGTGCGCCTCCGGGATATGTCGGCTATGAAGAAGGCGGTTACCTGACAGAAGCTGTCAGAAGAAAGCCCTACAGTGTTATTTTGCTCGATGAGGTTGAAAAGGCTCACCCGGATGTATTCAATATTCTTTTACAAGCCCTTGATGACGGAAGAATGACCGATGGTCAAGGGAGAACTGTAGATTTTAAGAATACTGTGATTGTCATGACCTCTAACTTAGGTTCTCATGAGATTATGAACCGTCAGGGAGAAGACCCGGCAGAGATCAAAGAAGCAGTAATGGATGAAGTGAAGAAGCATTTTAGACCTGAGTTTATCAACAGAATTGATGAAATCGTGGTTTTCAATGCTCTTGATGAAAAAGCCATCAGAGAAATTGCAAGAATTCAGATTCGCAAACTTGCTAGACGTATGGAAGCACAGAATATTGGACTTGAAGTCAGTGATGCTGCATTAGATGAAATCGGCAAAGTTGGCTTTGATCCATTGTTTGGTGCCCGTCCGTTGAGACGAGCTGTACAGGAGTACCTGGAAAACAAGATTGCAATTAATCTCCTTAAAGGTCAATATGCTCCCGGCGACACAGTTGATGTCGATTACAAGGATGGGAAGTTTATTTTTTCTAAAAAAGCAATTTAACCAAATAAAGCTCAGGAGGCACGCCTCCTGAGTCAATAATCAAAAACCAGCGAATTTCGCTGGTTTTTGATTATTGGCTTGCTGAATTATTGAATTAGGCGCTTTCTTTCACATCTGAGGCATCTGGTGTTTTCAGATTATTTTGCAGGTGCTGCATTGAGAAGACAGCGGAATTAACCAAACGGACTGAGTCGCCCTCAATGATAAAAGTGACGCTTTCATGATGACCGCTATGAACGCCCAGAACGTCCAGAACGTATTTGGGGATCGTTACCTGGCCATTAACCCATACTAACGATGTTGCGGCAAAAGAGTTAGACATAACGCCCTCCTTAATTTTGAGAACTACTTAAACCTCAAAAGGTTTTAAGTAGGGTGTCTCTCAGACAGAGAGAGGAGAGAAAGACAAATTTAATTTGCTAGCGGAAAAAAGCTTGTTTTTCTCCTTTACCTGTTTTTATTTTAAGGGATATCCCCCAAATTAGAGAAAATACGTACCAAATTGAGTGATTAAGTATTTGAGATATATAGTATTTGTACGTATTTTTCTTGATATGAAAGGAATGACAAAACGAACAAATGCAGACCTAAAAATCTAGAAATGGGAGAAGATCTTGTTGTTCTACATCCAATGGAGAGCCAATTCCGATACCAATTAATCTCACTTTCTTCTGCAAGTCGAGCTTTGTAAGAAGCGCTAAAGATTGCTCATAGATTTCTTGAGGATCTTCTAAAATATGCTCAAATGTGTGGGAGCGAGAGAAGGTGCTGAAGTCACTCAGTCGGATTTTCAGTGTAAGAGTAAAACCGCGAAACTTTCTTTTATCCATTCTCTCCTTTAATTGACAGACCACTCTTGAAACACCTTCATGAATTTCGTTTTGAGAGGAGAGATCGTGAGAAAAAGTAATTTCTGCACTGACTTGTTTTCGGATCCGATTTGTTCTAAGAGGACGCTCATCTATTCCGCGGGCATAGTTGTAATAACTAAGGCCAGCTTTGCCAAAATGTTCAGTTAAGAAAAATAAAGATTGACTTCTCAAATCGGAGCAAGTCCGAATATTTAAAGATTCCATTTTTTTTTGAGTAACTGGACCCACTCCCCAGATTGCTTTTACTGGCAACTGGTCAATGAAGTTCTGCGCTCTGGCCGGATGAATGACAAACAAACCATTTGGCTTTTTCCAATCACTGGCAATTTTTGCTAAAAACTTGTTGTAAGAAACACCTGCAGATGCCACGAGGCCGACTTCTTTTTTAATATCTCTTTTAATAGCCTTAGCGCAGTCCACTCCAAATCTCAGATTGAGACGATTATGTGTTACATCTAAAAAAGCCTCATCGATGGAAACTGGTTCAATAATGTCAGTATATCTTCGGAAGATTTCCAGAATGTTCTCTGATGCCTCTTTGTATACAGGCATTCGGCCTTTTACAAAAATCAGATTCGGGCAAAGTTTTGCTGCCAGATGGGAAGGCTGAGCCGAATGAACACCAAATTTTCTGGCTTCGTAACTGCAGGATGCGACTACGCCTCTGGCTTGATTTAGACCCACAGCAATAGGAAGACCGCGGAGAGAGGGATTGTCTCGTTGTTCTACAGAAGCAAAGAAGGCATCCAAGTCAATGTGAAGTATCTTTCTGTATTCATCCCAAATTGGAGAATAGGGATCAATTTTCATGTCAGAAGGCTGCTTCATATTAAACGAGGATGCCGTCTTTTCTAAGTTTTTCTTACCTAGATGCCGTTTGTCTCAGTCAAGAGATTCTGATAAAAATTAACAGCGATGGAGAGAACTTCTTCATCGAAGTCAAAAAGACGCTGATGATGGCCTGCAGTTAACTTAGAACCGAAGACAATGAAAGTGCCTTTACCGCCATGAGCTTGTACTCGTTGCAGGAGAATGGTTGCATCTTCGCTGCCAAGTTTAAGGTCAAGATGTCGAACTTTATCTTCTCCGACGGTTTTAACTGCGGCGGCTTCAGCAATAGCTATTGCTTCAGGATCAGGTTTGAACTCAGTGGCTTCCCCAGCTTTTTCCAGTTTTAGCTCGCAGCCGTACATATCTGCGGCAGCCTGGAGCCGTCGTGTAGCTTCTTCCCTCATGAAAGCGTTAACTTCTTCGGATTCTCCCCTAACTTCTAATTGCATAGATGCATTGGGGGCAAGAACGTTTCTTCCTTCACCAGCTCTTAATGTACCAACGTTCAAAGCAGAAACCGGCCCCACCGGTCTTGGGATAGCATGAATTGCTAAGGCGGCCGTAGCTGCTGCCAGCAATGCGTTTTTGCCTTTTTCTGGGTTTGCGCCAGCATGTGCAGCTACCCCCGTAAAGGTAGCATCAAGTTTAGTTGTTGCAAGAAATTCACCCGGAAGGGCAGAAATGATGCCGGTGTCAATGCCGAGTCCGAGGTGATTGCCGAACAAGAAATCTACGTCATCAAGCACTCCGCTTTCCGCAATTGGCCGAGCTCCGCGGACGCCTTCTTCCGCCGGTTGGAATATAACTTTAATGGTGCCGCACAGTTTATCGAGGTTCTCTACAATCCAGCTGCAAACTCCAACTCCCATGGTTAGGTGGCCGTCGTGCCCGCAAGCGTGCATTCTGCCGGGATTTTGACTGCTCCAACCTTCTGCAAAAGGCCTGTGCTGAGCCTCCTGTGCTTCCGAGACTTCAACGCAGTCTATATCAAATCTAATGGCTATAGTGGGCCCGGGACGGCCTGTTTCAAATACCGCTACAGCGCCTGTATATCCTTCCATCTTATCCAAGATTTCTTGAGAAACACCTTTTGCTTGAGCAGCAGAGATTGCCGCTTCAACGGCTTTCGGATTTCTGCCGGCAATAAAATCTGGATTAATAATTTGTTTACCAATAAGAGGTTCGACTCCTAAAGATCTGAGCCTTTCAACAATCTTAGAGGTAGTTACGAATTCACACCAGCCAGGTTCAGGAAAAGAGTGAATTTCTCTTCTCAGAGAAACCAAGTCATTTAGGCTGTACATAAATATTCTCCAACTTTAATTATTTTCATCAACGCTTGAGATCAGCTTAACAAGTGTAAAGAAGATGTCATCTTTCAGCTAGTCTCAGCCGTTTTTTGTTGCAAGATAGTTCAATCTTTTTACGGCTAGCTCAACAAAGAATGTAGCTGCTAAAGAAGTAACTTCATCATTAAAGTCATACGAAGGATGGTGGAGGGGGTGGATATGCTCGGCGTCGCGAACTCCTATAAGGAACATGGTGCCCGGAACAACCAATTGATATTCGCTGAAATCTTCACTAATCATAGTAGGACTTAAAGAAGCAACGACATTTTCAGGGCCGAGCAATTCCTTTGCCGTCTTCATAGCAAATTCGTTACATTCTTTATTGTTAATCACTGCTCCTGTCAGCCGGTTATAGTTGACTTCAGCTTTTAGGCCATGTGCATGGGAGATTCCGGCTACGATTTCCCGCAGGCGTTTCTCGGCATAATCCCGCACAGAAGGAGAAAATGTTCTTATGGTTCCGACCATTTCTGACTTGGCTGGAATCACATTGTAAGAAGACACATTTCCTGACACGACGGAGCAAACGGAAAGAACGATCGATTCTAGGGGGTCAACGTTTCGGGTAACTACAGTCTGTAAAGCTTGGTAGATTTCCGTAACGGCTGGGAAGGTATCGATTCCCAGGTGAGGTCTGGCACCGTGGGTTCCTTTACCCAAAAGTGAGATTTTGAAGAAATCGCAGGAGGACATTAATGGGCCGTTTTTAAAACCAATTGTCCCTAAATCTAGGAAGGGTTCATTATGTGCTCCATAGATCTCTTGAATGTTGTATTTTTCGAAGATGCCTGAGGAAACAACGCTCTTCGCACCTGATACGGCCTCCTCGGCCGCCTGGAAGATACAAACTATTTTGCCCGGAAAGTTGTTATGCGAGTTTAAATAATCCGCAGCCGCCAATAACCACGTCTGGTGACCATCATGACCGCATGCATGACATCTTTCAGCAATTTTGCTTTTCCAGGGATTAGAGCTGCTGTCTTGTAAGGGGAGTGCATCAATGTCTGCACGCAGGGCGATCGTCGGACCGCGTCTGTCTCCTTCTACAACAGCAATTACACTGCCGGGAGAGACCTCAGAATCCACAAGCCGAACATTCTTATCTTTTAGAAATTGTGTTATGGCTTTGACAGTGTTAGCGGTTTCAAATCCTAATTCCGGTTGTGAGTGGATCCGTCGTCTGTACAGACAGAGTTCTTCTTTATGTTTTTCGATTTCTTCAAAAACAGAAGATTTGAGAAGATTGTTGAACATATTTTCGTTAATTTTTAAGATTGATGCTTCATCATGGAAAATTATTCTCCGATGATAATGGCAGCAGAACTTAAATGGAACCTCTTCTTTTGGAAGAATAATCTGTAGGTGATGATAGCTGAGTTATTTTTAATGACGGAGCCTGTTTTATTATGAGTGTCTGCGGCGTTGGCAGTTAGAGGCACGAGCTTCTCAAAGAAAAAAGTTTTTGTGTGTGACAAAAGAGGAGCTAGAACACCATTAGGCTGTTTCTCAAGGAAAAAGCGCCCAAAAAAGATAGTTGAGACAATCTCGAAGAAGCGAAAAGAACGGCCTACGGGTACCGAGACTTCGAGTACTCCTCTTTGAAGATAAAAAGCGTATTTCCCGGCAATCGTTCTTCTCCTTGGGAGACGATGAAACGGGGCTACGCTGTTCTCAAATCTGGCTTATGGAATACCTTAGGTTTCCCGCTAATCCATGAAGAGCCTTCTGTTTACTTTATCTTCTGTAATTTTTCCACAACTTCCGGCAACTTTCGCAAGTGCGCACATCGCTTCGTCAAATGCGTCAAAACTATCTTGGAAGTTTGAATCTTTTGAGGCAAGTTGTCTGAACCTCTCCATTTTCTCTGCAAATGGAGGCGTTTTGGATGCTGGCGGTTTCGCTGTCAGTAACTTTGTTTCTGTTGTTTTGAATTTCCTCAACGGACTTAAATTTTTGAGCAGCGCGTGCTCTGACCTTGCCGGCTCCTACCGTCATCGTCTTTTCTTTATTGACAACAACGGAGGACTTCATCGCCTTAACAACGTTCTTTGAGGTAATCGGTTTAAGCTGATTACCGACTTTTATCATTGGCCCGCTAAACGCTTTGTCAGCTTGCTTTTCTGCCCATTGCTTGAACTCGCCACTGTACTCGTTGGCTTTATCTTTTAAAGCGAACCAGTCTGTAATTTATCTTCCGCCGGAACAAAATTCTTTTTGCTCTCGATAACTTCCGACATTAACGATCTAAGTTTTTCTTTATTGAACGGGGTTCCGTTTTCTTTTGCTCTGGCAATGATCTTGCGGACTAACGGACCGCCTTCTGCTCCGTTCTTTTTGAAAGATTCAATGTACGCGTCAGAGGGTCTCTAAATGTTTTTATATTCGGCAAGTGTTGGGTCTGTCTTGTAGATTTCTTCTGCAACTTTAATAAAGTCCGAGTCGGTAACTATTTTTGAAAAGTCGCCGGGTTTTGTCATGACCGGGTCAACTTTTATTCCTTTTGATTTGAGGAATAAATGAGCTCCGACATTTGAAGTCAACAAAGAATGTATAAAGTTCATCCGGGTTGGGTATGCTTGCAAACTGTGAGTTAGCTTCTGTCCTTCATCTGTAAATCCGCTCTCTTTGGTGGCTGCCTCGACTTCCCTTGATACCTCCTTTTCTCCTTCAGGTTTAACCGACCTTTCCCATACAAGTTTCGGGAATGTCTGCGTGTAAGCGTCCTGCGAGAATACCGGCGTCCCTTTTCGAGGATCCACCATGTCCTTAGTACCAATTAATGAGATATTTTCAAAGCCCGCATAAGCTGTATCTCGCCAAGTAATCCCCAAGGAAGGTACGGCTAAACCTGCTTTATTTAAATTTTCTTCGTTGGAGTTGTGGACGGTAACTAGGGGAACCGTTGGTGCTTGAGACTGGTACAAATCCCTCTAAGTATTTTTCTTCTGATTTAGAATAGGAGAAAGCGAAGAGGATTGTCCTATTTTCAGTGAAGTCGGAGCGGAGTTCAAGCCTATGGCAGTTTCGTACTGCGAAAGGGGGCCGTGATCGTAAGGCTGACGATCAAATAGGATGTCCTCTTCTTTTATCTTTTTATCCACTGCTGTCCAAAATAATTTCAAACTAAATTTAAGAGGTCGATTTCATCGGCCCTCACTGAATTATTTCTCTTTTTCCCAAAAACAAGCCTCCCTAGCCGAAAAGTCCCATTTGTAGTGGTGTGAGTTCGCACTTTCCCTCTGCCTCCCGTATATCTAGACTCGACAGCCACCGCACTAAGTCCTTGCAACTCATTGAATTAAGCCTGAAATATCGCGCTAAGCGGCAGAATTGCCATTTATTTGAGGCTCTGCACCTTAACAACTTCAAGATTAGGACGGCTATGGTAGCTGTCCAAATCTGCGTCCTAACGGCATTTTCTGAGGTGCCCACAAAGCTTTTTACTTTAATGTTTTGCTTAACCTTCTTAAAGAAGACTTCTATTTGGCAGCGATCCTGGTATAAATCGGCAATCTCTTGAGGACGCAGTTCTCGATTATTGGTCAGAAACTCAAACCATCTCTTCGTTGTTTCGTCATACCACTGCAGGACTCTAAATTTGGTTTGCTCGCAGACCTTCCCGGCTTGAGGTCCTGTAAAAGTCATTTGGTAAAGTCCTCACTTGCGTGCGGGATCTTCAGAGATAGGTGCATCTTTTAACGGTGTATGTTTGGCATTATCTTTCAGTCGGGTGACAAAGGTGACTTGGCAGTCATTGAACTCTTTAAAAAGTCGGTAATCGTTGTAGCCTCTGTCTATAACCACGATTGAGCCGCAGCTCAGACCGACAAGAATTAATGTTGCTCCTTTCCTGTCGCTAGTTTTCGCGGCTGTCTCAATGATAACCTCCGGCAGCCCAGTATCGTTGTTTAATCAGGAATGCAGCTTGATTCCTCCTTTTCTTCTGCGGTGCTGAGCCCATTCAAATATTCTTAGACATAAAGAGATGGTTGTGGAATCCAGACTATAAACGGGCTTTGTAAACCGACTGCCAAGACGGCCTTGGAATTCATGCCGAAATTTATTCAGCAGGGCGTGATTTAGGTCTTCCTATAGCTGGTAAGGTCTCTTACTATTTGCATAACTTAACGTGGGACGACCAACTGGTCTGGCCCCAAGGTGTTGTAATTTCCCTATACAAAAGTACAGGCCGTCCTCTATTTCCCTTAAGGAGTCAGCTCCGGTAAGCTGGAAAATAAGCATCGCTATAAACTGACTCCAACTTGTTAAACCTTTTGTTCCACGGTCTGAGCCGTGTTTTTGAAGGAGATTATTAAATTCCAACTTGCAGTTCAATGACGGGACAAGTTGCGAAAACATAGATATTGTGGCTCTCTGCATGCCGGCTCCCTTTTAAGGTGGTTATTACAAAATTTCTTTATCAGGAGACCGGCATGTTTGCTTATGAAAATTTAGCTTTCAGGGAGTTCGAAGAAAATTTATTTTGGACACTAGTGATTTATCGGTATAAATTTTCTCCAATTCGTATAGCGGAAAAGTACACATCTTGTCCTGCAATATTCGGATGCCTATAATCACTTGGTTCGAAAGCGTCATATTCGGAATTAAGAACAACTTCTCTTAATTTTTGATAGGCATTATTGAGGTGTTTTTCTTTGGCCCCTAATTTTGCCCTCGACTTGGTTTTACATATTTTTCGTTAGGATTAAAATAATCGCACAAGCGAGAAGCCTTGTAAACACGGTGTTTTTGCAGTGATTTTCGTAAGGTGAGGAAACTTGAATTTGGTGGCCCGAGCCGGACTTGAACCGGCACAGCTAAATCGCCGAGGGATTTTAAGTCCCTTGTGTCTACCAATTTCACCATCGGGCCACTCAACAGAAGAAGAATTCTATCTTATTTTTTAAGTTTTTGCCAACTCTTTTATTGAATGAATTTCTATTTATTCATTTTCGAAATCGGTGGGTAAATTTTTTCTCAAGAAAATAAATTTTATTGTTAAGATCAAACGATTGGTTCTTAAATAGTCCTAATATAAAAGTTGAACCTTGATCCTTCATGGATTTTGGCTCACTTCCTTTATCGGTCAAACCACATATTATCCCAGGAGGTCAATAATGGAATCTTTAGTTGCCAATGCTCAGGCAATTAATCGACTCCTGGCCCGATACGGAGTGAAGTTCGGTATATATAAAAATAATGAATTTATCGAACAGCTTTTTCCCTTCGATCCGGTCCCAAGAGTGATTTCTGCTGAGGAATTTGAAATCCTCGAAAAAGGTTTGAAGCAGCGTGTAAACGCTTTAAATGCCTTCTTAAAAGATATTTACACAGAAAAACAAATTATCAAAGACGGTGTTGTTCCGGATAATTTTGTATTCTCGTCAAGCGGTTATTTACCACAGTGCAATAATTTTGTCCCTCCGGGCGGAGTATTCTCTCATATCTCGGGGATCGATCTTGTTCAGGCGGACAGCGGTGAGTGGTATATTCTGGAGGATAATTTGCGAATCCCATCCGGTGCATCTTATCCTTTAATTGCAAGGAAACTTTCTCGCCGAGCAAGTCCTGAAACTTTTAAACATAATAAAGTAGATAATAATGCTGACTATGGAAGGCTCCTTGCTCATAGTATGGAAAGCGTTAACCCCGGAGGCTTGAACGTCATTCTTACTCCCGGTCGATATAACTCTGCTTTTTTTGAACATAGTTATTTGGCCGAAGTTACTGGGTTCCCTCTTGTTATGCCTAATGATTTGTTCGTAGATGAGAACAAACTCTACATCCGAACACAAGGAGGAGGAAAGGCATTGGTCGGCTCTATCTATCGAAGAATCTCTGATGAGTACCTCGATCCTTTAACATTTAATCCGGAGTCTTTGATTGGCGTCCCAGGAATCATGAGCGCCTATTTAGCCGGAAACCTCTCTATCGTTAATGCACCGGGCAATGGAGTTGCGGATGATAAGGGAACATATTACTTTGTCCCTAAAATGATTGAATATTATCTAAACGAGAAGCCCATCCTTAATAATGCACCGACCTATCTTCCAATGTACGAAGAAGATATGCAGTATTGCTTGGAAAATATTGAAAACCTGGTTATCAAGGATGTTGCTGAAGCAGGCGGTTACGGCGTTCTCTTTGGACAGAATATGGATGAAACGACTTTGGAAGAATGGAGAGGTAAAATCCAAAGAGAGCCAAGAAGGTTCATTCTTCAGGAAGTGATTAACTTTATCGATCTTCCTGTTCTCGACGGAGAGCAAACCGTACCAAGAAAAGCTGACTTGAGAGCCTATGTGGTTTCGTCAGCGGATAAAACTGATGTTTGGCACTGCGGCTTAACAAGATTTTCTCGGGTGCCGGATTCTTTTGTAGTTAATTCTTCTCAAGGCGGAGGCTTTAAAGACACATGGGTTATGTCTCGGTAGAACAAGGTGATCATTTATTTTGGCTCGGACGATATGTTGAAAGAGTGTGCTTGACGCTGCACTATCTCGACGAGCTTTATGACATCCTATTAGATTTGGATAGCTCTGCTTAGAAACATTTTTGTGAGAGGTTAAATATTCCGGACGTCTATGCGGACGAGATGGATTTCATTACTCGTTATCAATGGGATAAAAATAATCCGGATTCTCTGTACAGCAACCTTTCAAGAGCTTATGACAATGGATTGGTATTGAGAAATATCATTTCAACGCCAGCACTTTCTTATATTCAGATGTCTTTGGATTTAATGGAGGAAGGGTCAAAGACGGGCACATATGCACTGCTAAATCAACAAGTGGTGGATTATCTGCTTGCTTTTTGGGGCATTCTGGATGAGAAAGTCGGAACTAAACATAAACGCAGTCTGATTAAAGCCGGAAGATATTTGGAACGATTGGATATGCAGATTCGTCTTGGAACAGATTGGGAAGAATTAGAGATTACTTTTGGAAAGCTAGTTCGCCGTCTTGAAGGTTCCGGCATTAAGATCAATCAAGAAAAATTAGATGCTTTAACATATCTGATCAACTCTAAAAAGGGTGATGATATTTCTCGTCTTCAAGCACTTAGCTATATTGGAGAACTTGTAGAACCTTAACAGAGGCTCTTTAAATGAAGAAATTTCTTTATTCTTTAAAAACAGATTTGAGGTTTGAGGAGCCCGTGCGTAATCATACTTTCCTCTTGCGGGCTTCTCCTTTGGTTGTTCCTTCTCAAGAGCCAATGCGAATGAGCTTGTCTTGTTCTCCTGCATGCGGATTATCTTCTTATAAGGACGCTTTCGGGAATTTAGTTCACCAAGGCTATCTGGAGAAGGGACACGACGCCTTCGCCTTCTGCTCAACCGGCGAGGTCCTGATTGATGTCTCTAAGAAAGACTGTACGGAGCCGCCTCCTTATTATTTAAGAGACACTCCTCTGACTCGCTTGGATGGGCCCCTGAGAGACTACTTCTCAGAGTTTAAAACCTCTGGCACCCCCGATCGAATAACTGATTATTGGGTCACGAGAATTTCTTGCGATTTTCGTTACCAGAAAGGAGTTACAACCACTTCAACGACCGCTTCTCAGGCATGGGAAATTGGGGAAGGAGTGTGCCAAGATTATTCACACATTTTGTTGAGTGTTTTGCGTGCTCAGGGTATTCCTTGTCGCTATATCGCTGGTTTGCTCCAAGGAGAAGGTGCTTCTCACGCATGGGTAGAATACTTCAACGGGGAATACTGGGTTGGCGTTGATCCTACGCATAATACAATCTGTACCGATCGTTATATGAAGATTTCTCAGGGAATCGATTTTTCTTCCTGTTCCCTAGAGAAGGGAGTTTTCCTCGGAGGCGGTGCGCAGGCAATCCTTACTAAGTCAGTGTTGATCGAACTGTAAAAGATGATTGAAGAAGTTTTGTCATTAAGTCTTCCCATTGGGGAGCGTCTAGTTATAAAGAAGAATAGACATCTTCCGAAAGATGCAAAGTCCTCCAATCTAGAAGGATTAAAAAGACTGTGTGTTGTGTCTGGTATCCATGGGGATGAACTGGAAGGACAGTACATCTGCTATGAACTGAATCGCCGTCTGCAAGAGCATCCGGAATGGCTGAAAGGAATAGTAGATGTCTACCCCGCTTTAAATCCTATGGGAGTTGACACTCTGCAAAGAGGCGTCCCTTTCTTTGATTTGGATATGAACAGAATCTTCCCTGGTAACTCTAAGGGGGCCGTCGAAGAATGGATAGCCAGCGAACTTATAAAAGAATTCAGCACTTCTGATTTTGCAATCGACATCCATGCCAGCAATCTTTTTCTAAGAGAAATTCCTCAGGTTCGCGTCAATATCAATTCAGCAGAAGATTTGGTCGAATACGCCGAAATGCTTGACGTCGATTTTGTTTGGATCCATCAGGCCTCGACAGTGCTTGAATCGACGTTAGCCTACAGCCTGAATTCTATTGGCGTTAAAACTCTTGTTGTTGAAGCAGGGGTAGGAATGCGGATCACGGTTGATTATTGTGAAAGATTAGTTAACGGTATTCTGAATCTCATGAAAAATGAAGGAATGTGGATGGGACCCGTCGATTCAGTCCGTAAGCCTATAGTTTCGGCCGATCGCTCGGTTTCGTTTATTAATGCAGAGACTTCCGGAGTTTTTGTGCCCACAAGACGTCATAGCTCTCAAGTAGTTCCTGGGGAGATCATCGGAAGAATTCTTGATCCATTCGAAGGAAAGATTAAGGAAGAATGTGTATCCCCGGTTAAGGGTCTTCTTTTTACTTTGAGAGAATATCCAATTGTGAACGAAGGCTCTCTCATCGCCAGGATTCTGGAGGAACAGAAATGAAAGAAGAAATCTTGTTTCGAATGAATTCTACATATCGGCAGCCGTTTGAAATTAAGGCTTATCATTTCGGCGGTGAAGGAAGGACCGTTTGTGTAATCGGGAATCTTCGAGGAAATGAAATTCAGCAGATGTACACGGCAGCCGCATTGGTCAAAAGGCTCAAAAGCATCGAAGAAAAGGGCTTATTCAGAAGACATTACGGCGTGACGGTGGTCCCATCGGCTAATCCATACTCTGTCAACATTGGCAAAAGGTTCTGGGCAATGGACAATTCCGATATAAACCGGATGTTCCCCGGTTATAACAGAGGAGAGACCACTCAGCGCATTGCAGCAGGACTGTTTGAAAAAATTCAGGGATATAAGTATGGAATTAGTTTGTCCTCCTGTTATATCTCAGGTGATTATGTACCACATCTGCGCATCGTTAAGACGCCATACCAGGAAGCTGGAGAGGCACAGCTTTTTGGTTTACCTTTTATTGTTTTTAGAAAGCCGGTCCCTTTTGATACCACGACTCTAAACTTTAATTGGCAAGTTTGGGATACAAAAACTTTTTCATTAATCTCTCGCTACACGAACAAGGTCAACGTTAAAGATTCAGAACTCGAGGTCGCTTCTATACTTCGTTTCCTATCAAGAATGGGAATTATTGATTACAGTATCTACGGCGGATTCGAGTCTACTATTTTTTATGAAGAAGAGTTAGAAACCATCCGGGCAGAAGCTCCCGGCATTTTTCTGCCTACCGTTGACGTCTTCGATGAGGTCTTGGCAGGCCAAGAACTTGCACAAATTACAGACGCATCAACCGGAGAGGTACTAAGCTCTGTAAAGGCCGAGGAGGACGGCATTGTTTTTTATCGGAAGTCCGAACCCTTAGTAATGGAACATGAAGAAATCTTTATGATTGTTCCCAGACTGCATCGTTGAGAATTAATGAATGGCATTGGACACATATCTTGTTCCTGACCTCCCGGAAGGAGGAATTCATCGGACTGAACAAATCATCAAGAAAAGCAGATTTATTACTTCGGTCGCTCATACAAAATCTTCGGAAGAAGCTAAACAATTCATAGAGAAAATCAAACAAGAGTTCGTGGACGCAACCCATAACTGCTGGGCCTTCAATGCCGGACCTGCAGGCTCCACGGCTAAGATTGGTGCAAGTGATGATGGAGAGCCTCATGGGACAGCCGGCAAACCGATGCTGACAGTTTTGGTTCACTCTGATGTTGGAGAGATAACCGCGGTGGTCACACGCTATTTCGGGGGTACTCTCTTAGGGACAGGAGGCCTAGTAAAAGCCTATCAGTCTAGTGTCCAACAGGCGCTTGATGCTTTGCCGACTTGTCTTAAAGTAGAAGTCCGGAAGCTGAAAGTCACGGTTGAACATAAATTCCTCAGCATTATCATGCGCATGCTTCCGGCGTATCGAGCGTCCATAAAGAAACAAGAGTTCGGAATAGACGTTATGCTGGAGATAGAGCTGCCTGAACAGGAGATTGAAAAATTCTCCTCCAAGCTGACCAACTTAACTTCGGGTGCTGTTTTAATTGAGTTGGAGGAGAATGAGCCGCTTATAGGTTAGCTTGAACGCCTGTTCCATGTATTTGATGAATGGAGTTCACATCAAATGTTATGGCGGCTTCCAAGGAAGAAGAAAAGCTCTTATCCCAGAAAACTCCAACAAATTTACCTTGCTGATTAAGTTTGGAAGCTGCAGTTAATAGGTACTGCTGATCCCTTACGTTGTCTGAAATTGCGGACTTGCCAATGAATAACAGATCGGCGTTGCACAATTGACCCAGCATCTGAGAAAACCCTAGGGACAAAGAGAGATTAACTAAATATTTTTCCTCTTTTGTCATTTGCTCGTATGTCGACGGAGCATCTCTCTTGTACTCATCAAGCAGCTGGAGTTTTAGAAGGTCGGTTCGATCTATATTTAAGCTGTAACGCGGATTCAAAAAGGCCAACTGCTTGTTAGAGAAGTCCAACAAAATATCTAGAGCAATAGAATAAAGAAATTCTTTTCCATGATTGTGGGTCGGAGATGATAGAAGAACGGAGAAGTCTTCCCAGCGAAGACTTTCATTTTCTCTCTTCCGTTGTTCTTGGCTTTCTCTTTCGAACCTTTGCTTAGTGTAAAGATTGTGCTCAATTTCTTCGGAAGTTTCACTCTCTTTAAGGAGAGCAACTTGCAGATCAGCCTCTTCTTTGTCCAGATTTTCACGAAGTTTGGGCAACGGCAGAGCAGTCAAGTTCAGCGAAGAAAGTTTCTCTATTTCCTCAAGCAGCGATTTTTTATGAGAGTACAGTACCTCAGAACGGCCCGCAAGTTCGTTATTTTGCTTCTGGAGTTCTTCTTTCTGCTGAGCCGTAATCTTAGAAGCTGTGAATTGAGCTTCAGATACAAAACCTGACGCTTTAAGTTTGTTATCAAACTCGGCTTGTTTTTTCTCAATCGTTTCAACGAGGTCGCGATAAGCTTTCTCTACGGTTTTGCTCTGAGTTTCTTCTTCTTCAAGCTCCTTCTCCCTCTCATTAAAAACTCCTTCTGCTTCTTTATAAGCTAATTGCACCTCCAAAAGTTGACCTCTTGCATAGGCTTCAAATTCTTGAGGAGAGGAGCTGCCCAGAAGTTCCTGCCTTTCTTTCAACAATTTCTTTTCTTCACTGTCGTGACGGGAAATTTCGGATTCAATTGCAGAAATCTTGTTTTTAAGAAGGGTTATTTCGCTTTGGCATTCATGATGTCTAAGAGAGAGCTCCTCGATTCTGGCTTCTACCGTCTGCAATTCACCTGTTGTATCAACGTAAGTTTCTCTGCGCTTAACGAGAATAACAAATTGCTGTTTTATCGAGGTTATGGAGGATACTTTGATGCCAAATCTTAAATAGAACCTTTCCAATTCTTTAAAGAGGTCTTCTTGCTGAGAGGAAAGCAGGGACTCCCGAACACTGGTCTGTTGAAGCAAATTGGAAATCTCGACAATATCATTTCTCCTTTTTTCAGTGGCCTGGGAGAGCTCTTTGATCTCTGCTTGTATTTTTTGAAGTTTTAAGAGCAGATCAGAACCGGCTTGTTTAAAACTTTGGATTTGCCCAATCTTGTTGCTGAGATCCTCTCGTTTGTTTGCAATAAAAGTCTTTTTTTGTTTGATTATCTGTGCCCAGGTAATAGGTTTTTTTTCCTTTAAACCTGTTATCTCCAGCTGTGAGGATAAATTGAGTATTTGTCCTTTTAAGTTATCAATCGAAACGTTTAACGCTTGAATAATATTTCCTGAGTTCTCTATTGCCTTTGACAACTTATCATATTTTTGCTGAGCTTCCGTTAATGAGACGGCTGCCTTTCTGGCATCTTCCTGAGCTTCCTTGAGTTTTTCTTCCCCATTCATTGAGAAGGGGATCGAGGTAACGTAGGGATGGTGAATGGCTCCGCAAAGAGGACAAGGCTTACCGTTTTCAAGCTGCTGTCTCTGAGATTCTAAATTTTTAACTTTTTGCTGGAAGAGAAGAATGGTCTCTGAATCAGTAACGATAGCTTGTTTGTCTTTGTAAGTCTGGACAGCACTATTTAGGATTACAGAAGCAATCTTGGACTCGTAAGAATTCTTGTTAAGAATGTCTTTTTCGGAATTAAGTTTTTCAAAGTGCTCAATGAGTTCTTCATTGAGGGTCTCAAGGGTGTTGAACCCCTCTAGTTTTTTATCGAAAGCCTCTAAATCTTGGATGAGTGCTTCTTCCGTCAAATTACCTAATCCTTTAAGGATATGGCGGTTTTTAGTTGCTATCTCTCCTTGAAGAACCAGTTCTTCTTTTTTAAGCGCAGTAAGGATGGAGTCATTCTCTTGGGCATCTAAGCGGGCTTTTTCGAGCTCTCTCTGATATGCCTTTTGCGCTTTAACGGCTTCTTCTTTCTCAATGGAAAAATGATCGAATGTTTCTATCTTATCTTGGTAGCTGAAAAGTTCGTTTTTGAGCTTTTCATCTCCCCCGCAGTCAGAAATCTTTTTAATTAACAGCTGTTGTTTATTTTTTTCGTTAGTCAGACTTTCTTTGTAAGAGGCCAATGCAATAATCGCATTTTCTAATTTTTCAGTTTCGGAGGTAAGCAAGCTTTGGCCTTTCTCAGCCAGTGTTTTATATTGGACGGCTTGCTCTCCGAGCTCGATGGCTTTCTGGGCAATGGAATGCTTAGAGTTAAATATATTTTCAGCATTTTTTAAAAGTTTCTCTTTCTCAAGAAGGTGCTGCCGAGAGTTCTTAACCTTTTCACTGCTGTGTGAGACCTTAGTTCTTACATCTTCAAAGATTTTCTTTTGCTTATTAACCAGCTCTCTTAAACGCTTTATGTCATTAAAATCAGATGTGAGGCACTCCGCCTTGACGGCCTTTTCTAGAACAGGCTTTTTGATGTCAAAGCGGGCTATATCGGCTTTGAGAAGACTCTCCTCCTTTAATAAACGCTGAAGTTCTTCTTTCAGTGTATCTAATTGCTCCAGCCAAGAAATAGCTTTAGTAGTATCGCTGATGGAACTTTTTAAGGACAGAATAGATTGTTTTAAATTTGTGAGCTGAGAGCTAAGCTGATTTTCTTTTTCTTGAGGAAGGATTTCAAAGGCATTAAGCATCCTTCTGGACACGTCAGCTGCAATTCTCTTTTGTTTGGCCACTTCTTTTGTCAAGAGAGGAAGATTGGAGAATACAAAAGTTCCCAAAATTTTTGACAAGGCTTCCTCTCTAGCTGCCTTATCCCCGGCCATAAGGGAAGAGAAATTCTTAATATCAAGAAAAAGAAGTTTGCTAAAAGCTTCCGGAGTAATTTCCAGAATGGAAGAAATGGTTTGGGTAACGGTATCCGGATTGTTGTCGACAATTATCTTTTCTTCATCCCGAAGTTCACGGACAACGGTAAAACCTTCTCGCGTTTGAACTCCCTTCCACAATGCTGTGTAATTTATTCCGTTGCATGAGAAATTAACTTCAGACATGCTTTTACAGGCTCTATCAGAGAAAGATTGAGCAATTTGCTCTAAGTTTGCGCCAAAGAAAGTCTTTCCAAAAAGACCTAAGTAAATGGCGTCCAAAAGAATTTTTCCTGAGCTCCCTTGTTTTTCTAGGATAGAGAAAGTTTTAGAGCGAGCAAAATCAGCTGAACTAAAATCCAGGAGAAAGGAGCCTGCGAAAGGTGAGAGGTTTTCAAATCTGACAGATAAAATTTTCATTTCTATAAGGCGCCAAAGCCTAACTTCTCAAACGAAAATTAATTATAGCTAGATTGAAAAATGTTCTTTGTGAGGTTTTGGACTAGCGATCCAAAAAATAGATAAAGGAGTAACCCATTGCAACAAAGATGACGGAAAGCAACGTCCACATGATTGTGAGAATGCGCGTTGTTTCCAGGAGTTTTTCTCGTTGTGTAGGAGTAGTCTGTGGATTTAACAGCAACTTAGCAAACTTGCTGTTAAAACTTCCCCAAAAGCCGCCAATTAAGGTCGGAATAATGCCCCAGAGCCAGGAAGAATCAGAGTAACCGATCAGGAAACCTGAGCCTATCAGGAAAATGAGAAGAAAAAGATAAGAAAGCATACTCAAGAGCGGAGGGGCTGTCCGCTTGAAGACAGCCCGCGGTTTCTAGAAATTAGTTCTTAAGATCCTCAGGAACCTTACCGCCGTTTTCAGCGAGTTGTTTCATGACTTCTTTATGGAGCCAAATGTTCATCTGAGAGTAGTCGCCGCCGATTAGGTCTTTCGGACAGTTCAATTCTTCTGCAAGAGCCTTGCGGTGTGCTAAAGAAGAGTCCAGACCTAAAAGCTTAAGCAAATCAACAATTGAGCTTTTCCAGTTAAGTTTTTCCGGATTTTTTGCAGCTAATGCTTCACAGACTGCCACAACGTCAACTTCCTGGTTGGGAGTTTGTGCAACTGCTGCGGCTTCAACAACTGCTGGTTCTGCGGAAGCAGCCGGTGCATCTGCAGGAGCAGGAGCTTCTGCGGCTTGAGCTTCTGAACCAAGAACTGCGTCAGCAGCTTTTTTCTTCATGAAGCCAAGTTTTTCCATGATTGTGCCAAAGATACTCATAAATGCTCCTCAATAAATCAATTGATATTGAGGAGAATGATAAGTGAAATGATTCGGACCGATAGGGTGGTGTGCCCGTTTCAAGATACTCAAGGTTAAGGAAAAGACGCGCCCCCAGAGGACTAAAGCTCTTTCTAAAGGAGCCGTACAAAACATGAAAAAACCGGTTCGCTATACTACACGCTCTGCCGGTTTTGTTCCTAGGTCTGTTGACAGTGAGAAAGCGTTTTTTCTTATTCTTCTTTGTAGTCTTTGATTCCGAATAACTGTGCCAATTCGGCTGTCGTCAAATTTTCATCAAAAGGCAAGTATTTACCATCCGGGGTTTTGAAGACGCCATAGGGCACTGCTCTGCAGCCGGCTCTTCTGTGGAGCTTAGTGTTAAGCCACACTTTATTTCTCATCTCCTCAGGAAGCTTTGAAATGTCATAACGAATTCCGCGGAAATCGGGATCCTTGAAATGTTCATGTTGTTCTTCAAAAACCTTGTAAGGATCCGGGCTGATCAACATAGTTGTAGCTTGAGGCTCAGAGTGGATGTTCAAGAAGGAAATCGGATAATAGATTACATGAACATACTTTTCCAAGGGCTTTATCCTTTTTTGCAAAGTGATGCAGTCAGGACACTGAGGATCAAAAGCTACCAATGCTAAGGGTTTGCCTTGACCATTGGGAGAAGAGAAGCCTGTGCCATCCTTTAAAAAAGAATCCCACATCTTTTGACCGTCCCAAATAACAGGAACGTTTGCCGGAGCAGCAGAAGAAGTTGCTGGGAGGGCCGCAGCAGCTAATGCTGCGGAGACGGCGAGGAATGAACGACGAGAAATGTTTTTCATAATGCACCGATAGTAAAGAACTTGCTTAGTCTGGAATATAAAACTTAACCCTTTCTGAATATCTAATAAAAAGACCGCTCGAAAGCGGTCCAAAAGTGCATCTAAGAAGATTTATTTTTTGTTGAAACTATCTTTAAGAGGTACTGATAAATTAAACACTAAATGGTCAGATGTAAAGTCTTTTTGATCTGCAACATAGTATCCATTTCTTTCAAACTGGAATTTATCTTCAGGGCTGGCATTCTTCAGGGAAGTTTCCACATATGATTTCAGTACAGTTTTACTGTTTGGAGTGAGCAGTTCACGAAAATCTTTTCCTCCTTCATCAGGATGCTCCAAGCAGAAAAGTCTGTCATATAAACGAATTTCAGCAGGCAGAGAGTCTTTCGCAGAAAGCCAATGAATTGCAGCTTTGGTTTTGATGTTGTTGGCGCCGGCAGAACCGCTCTTTGTTTCAGGAAAGTATTTTGCATGTACAGCGATGACTTTTCCGGACTCATCACGGTCGACGTGCGTAGCCTCTATAACGTAAGCATGACGAAGCCGCACCGGAGCAGCCGGTTTGTCTTCAGTGGCTAAAGTCAATCTGCGGTAACCTTTCGGCGGATTTTCTGAAAAGTCATCTTCCTCAATCCACAATTCCTTAGAGAATCCTAAAGTCCTGGAACCGCGTTCCGGATACTGAGGATGATTCGGAGTTTCGATTTCTTCGATCTGGTCTTCCGGATAATTATCAATGATGAGTTTTAAAGGCTTCTGAACAGCAATTCTTCTTTCTGCGGCAGAATCTAAAACTTCTCTCAAACAGCCCTCGAGAACGGAGTAGTCAATCCAACCGCCAGTCTGTTTAGAGACACCGATTCGGTCGCAGAAAAGCTGCATTGCTTCTGCGGTATAACCGCGTCTTCTGAGGCCGACTAAGGTCGGCATTCTTGGATCGTCCCAACCATCAACCAGACCTTCTTTAACCAAGGAAATGAGCTTACGCTTGCTCATTACAACGTAAGTCAGGTTCAACCTATTAAATTCATACTGGTGAGGCAAAAGGAAATAGTTTGGCTTAACGACAGCACTTAAGACGTCCGAAAGAAGTGGCGTGAAGTGTTTTGGGGCAGCTGCAATCTTTTGGATAGCTTCATTTCCAAGAGCAGAATCGTATTCTGAGGGTTCAGCGGATAACTTTTCTTTAATATTGTTGAGTAAGCTCAAAACTTCCTGTTCTTCTTTGTTTTGGCCGAGCTTCCATTTAAATTTCACTGCGGCTTTGACAAATTTTTCTTTCTGTTCTTCCGGACCGCTGATGAGGTCAGATAAGTATTCACTTGCAAGAGCAAACAATGGGGCACGAGTAATTGGAATGGATCGCTCTGTAGCCCAGTTGTAGAAAGCGCGTTGATCCTCGAATTCCAAAGTACAAATGGAGTGAGTGATGTTTTCCAGGACATCTTCAAGAGGATGTGCAAAGGTGTACATTGGATAGATGCACCATTTATCGCCGGTTCTGTGGTGGTCGGCAAAACGGATTCTATAGATAGCCGGATCACGCAGATTGACATTGCGCGAACTCATATCTACTTTGCTTCGCAGAACCATGCTGCCTTCTGGATGTTTGCCCTCCCGCATTTCACGGAAAAGTTTTAAGTTTTCTTCAATCGGGCGGTCGCGATAAGGGGAATTTTTACCCGGAGTATTAAAGGTACCGCGGTTTTCTTTCATTTCTTCCGCCGATTGTTCGTCGACGTAAGCATCTCCAGTTTTAATTAGATGCTCGGCAATCTCATACATGTAGTCGAAGTAGTCGGAGGCAAAGTAGTAATTGCATTCTTTGCTGTCTTTCCAGTCAAAGCCAAGCCAATTGACCGAGCTTAAAATTGTGTCAACGTATTCTTGATCTTCTTTAACGGGATTTGTATCGTCGAAGCGCATATGGCAGCGGCCATGGAATTCCTTGGCGAGACCAAAGTTTAAACAAATGCTCTTAGCATGTCCGATATGCAAGTATCCGTTTGGTTCCGGCGGAAAACGAAGTCTCACCTTAGCATCGTCAATAGGACCCTCTATTTGTTCGGTGTAAGTTCCTGGTTTACCGCTCCAATGTCTAGGGTCGTTGGTGCCTTTCGCCAAGTCGTCGGTAATGATATTTTTAAGAAAGTTTGTAATATGACTGCTTCCAGCCACGGGTTTCTTGTCAGACATTTTGTTTTTCTAAAGGTAAAAGATCTTAGTCTGATTATTCTACTTTCTTTTCGTGCCTACTAAGCCAGCTGAACGGGCAAATAGTAATGAATCGTCGTGAAACGGCTCGAGAGGAGTTAAAAAAAGGAAATCGGCTTTTGTCCCGCGCTTCAAAAAGTTCAAAGCTCCCAAAGTTCGATATGAACTCAATACTTAAGGTTGGCGGAAGAATCTTGATCCACGAGAAGAACCAAGCTTTGCTTGCGCTTCCTCTTCTCTGGTCCCGACGCTTGCCTCTTCGGGAGACTCTTTTGGGGCCGGATGTCAGAGTGACCTTAGAGGTGATTTTATGTGTAACACATATGTTTTTTTAGATATTTTGGAAAAATGTCAAAAAAATATAAGTAGAAACTCTCATTCTCTTCCTGCTTAGTGGCGGAAAAGCATTAAAAGATACTATACTCAAATAAAATTAAAATAGTGATTCGAAAATTTGTCCCAGAAGAAATTATGCAAGCTAGAAAGGAACAATGGCGTCCGCGAAAAGAATACAAACAACTCTGAGACTAATCACTTATAGGTATCCATAGGCCGTTAATCAACTGAATCAGAAACTTGGCCGATTAGGAGGAAAGTATATGAAGTACTGGGGAAAGTACAGAAGAGATTCGGCAGGGAAAGAACTTTTTCACCTGCTGCCTTGGCATTGCTTGGATGTTGCAGCAGTTGGATATTGTATGGTCGAAAAGAATATCTTTTCTATCCGAGATTATTTGTCAGAGCTTGGGTTAAAAGACACAAAACAAGCCTGCGACTTTTTTGCATGGCTGCTCTGTTGGCACGATATCGGCAAATATTCTTTATCTTTTCAGCAAGCTGTCGACACTGACCATCCGGATTTTCAACACTCTCCCAAACTGTCTCTGCCTAATGTACGTCATGACTCTTTAGGAGAATTTGCCTGGAAGAGATATTTGAAGAAAAAAGAGGAGATACTTCCAGAGAGCTCGCTTTCTTCTGGAGAGCTGGTTCGGGCTCTATCGCCTTGGCTGGAAATGACGACGGGACACCATGGAATTCCGCCAAATCCTCCGCGCTCTCTAGACGACAATTTTGTTCAGCATGACATTGATGCAATGACTTTGTTTTTAGGGGAAGTCAAAACGTTGTTTGGAAAAGTCGAAATCCCTTCTTCTTGGATTGATAGGGATTTCCATGGCAAGATTAAAAAGCTTTCCTGGCAGATTTCAGCGGTAATTGTCTTGGCAGACTGGCTGGGTTCTTATGAAAAATTCTTTTCCTGGTCCGAAGAGGAGGGTTCGTTACAGGATTACTGGAACCATACATTGCCGCAAGCACAAAGAGCCGTGGAAGTGTTTCCGCCGGCCCCTAAACCAGCCTCGTTTAGCGACATTAAGACACTATTCCCATTCATAGATGTGCCGACGCCATTGCAGCAAAAAGTGCTTGAGTTGCCTGTGGATCCAGAAGGTCCTCAGCTTTTCATTCTTGAAGATGTTACGGGGTCTGGAAAAACAGAGGCTGCCTTAACCTTAGCCAACCGCATAGTTGGGGCTGGAAAGGCGGCTGGAGTATTTTTTGCCCTTCCGACAAAAGCGACTTCTAATGCTATTTATTACAGGTTGACTAAGGTGTTCCGTCGTTTTTTTCAAGCGGCCCCGCCTCCCAGCCTAATACTTGCTCATAGTTCTCGTCAGCTTATCGAGGGTTTCGTAAAATCGTTGTGGACAGAATCTCTAGAAGATATAGATGTTCAGGACCGCGATCTTCCTGAAGAGTACGGTTGTGCGGCATGGTTTGCAGAAAACAACAAAAAAGCTCTGCTGGCCGATATCGGGGTTGGAACTATCGATCAGATTTTGGCCGCTGTATTGCCTGTCAGACACAATAATCTGAGATTGTTGGGACTGCGAAATAAAGTGATAGTGGTCGACGAAATCCATGCATACGACGCTTATATGTCAACTCTTTTAAAGGAGCTGATTTCTGCTCAGGTAAGACTTGGTAATTCAGTTATTCTGCTTTCAGCAACCTTATCCCAAGCACAACGAGAGGATTACATTACTAGTTTTTATAATGCACTGAATACAGAGGTGGTTCCACCGAAACTCGGATTTAATGACTATCCTTGGATCACAGCTCTCTCGAGAAGCTCCTTGACTTCGGAACACGTTAGCACACGAAAAGAAGTAGAACGAAAGGTGGAAATTGGCTGGCTAGATAATGATGAGAAAGGCCTTGATTTCATTGAGAGAAGCGTGGCAGAAGGGAAATGTGTAGGATGGATAAAAAATTCGGTTGATGAGGCAATCGATCTGTATCAAAAACTTCTACGCAGGGGTACCGTTAGAGAAGAAGACGTAATTCTTTTCCATAGTCGATTTGCCGCAATAGATCGTCAAACGATTGAAGATAGAACTCTCGGCACTTTTGGAAAGAAAAGTTCTGCAGAAAGAGCAGGAAAAGTCATTATTGCTACACAAGTTATCGAACAATCTTTAGATATTGATTTGGATGAGCTAATAACGGATTTAGCGCCGATTGACTTGATTATTCAGAGGGCAGGAAGGTTGCACAGGCATGTCAGAGACACGCGCGGCTCGGTTAAAGAGTCGGGCCTAGATGAAAGAGGAATCCCAGTACTCCATATAAGAGCTCCGGACTGGAGTGATAACCCCTCAGAGGATTGGCTCAGCTCTTCAATGCCTAAATCCTCCTACGTTTATCCTGAGCATGGGAAGATGTGGCTGACACAAAAGATTCTTCGAAAAGAAGGGGAAATCATGATGCCTCAAGATGCCCGCCTGCTAATTGAATCTGTATACGGAGAAGGAGCGGATGTGCCTCCTGAGTTACAAAAAGCGGAGAGTCAAGAGTTGGGGCAGAATTATTGCGATGTTGCTATTGCATCTCAAAATGTTGTCAGACTTGATCGGGGCTACACGGCTAACAGCAATTATGACCCTGATATTGAGATTTCAACGAGATTAGCGGCTGATTCCCAGAGCTTGGTTCTAGCCATAAAAGATGGCGACGAATATATCCCCTATGCTTTTTCACAAGACGGGAAAAATTGCATCGAGATGAGCTCTCTTTCTGTGCGAAAGACTTGGTGGGAAAAGCATAAACCGCATTTTGAAGTTTTAGAAGGGCCGGCTCTTGAGGGGTGGTGCCGAAGGTACCGGCAAAAATTGAAATTGACTACGGTGCTCTTGGTGGGTGAAGGCGTGAACTACTATTCCCCTACACTCGGATTTAGAGCAACGGGGGAGGAATGACAAAAAATGGACAATTTTTCGTTATTAACTGAGCCATGGATTGCCGTTACTCGGCGTGATGGTTCTCAAACAAAGATAGCTCCAGTTGATATTGCAGATGAAAACGTAATCGACGTTGTGGCGCCTCGAGCTGATTTTAAAGGGGCACTTTATCAGTTCCTGATTGGCTTGTTCCAAACGACTATTGCCCCTGAAGACGAGATTGAATGGGAAGACATTTGGGAGAATGGTCTAGATGAGGCTAGCATGAGGAGAGCATTCAAAAAAGTCGAAGATGCTTTTTTATTTAGAGATAAAGCGCCGTCTTTCATGCTTGATTTTGAAAATTTTGACGGCAACGACGCGCCCTTGGCTGCTCTTCTTCCTGAGACTCCCGGAGAACAAACGATAAAACAGAATAAGGATCTGTTCATCAAGCGCTCTACTATTAAGAATTTTTGTCCTCACTGTGCAGCTACTGCACTTTTTTCGTTGCAGTTGAATGCTCCGTCCGGAGGGAAAGGCTATCGGACGGGTTTGAGGGGGGGCGGTCCTCTAACCACTTTAATCGAATTGCATGAGTACCAAGGATCCCGCTGTATTCCTCTTTGGCGCAAGATATGGGCAAATATTGTCCCTCAAGATATAGACGTCTCTCTTTCCATTCCTAAAGTGCACGATAAATCAGTATTTCCTTGGCTTGGGCCAACACGTACCAGCGAAAGAAAAGATGAAATAACAACTCCCCAACGCGTTGATCACTTGCAATGCTATTGGGGCATGCCGAGAAGAATAAGAATTAATTTTGAAACACGTTCTCAAGGCAACTGTGATGTATGTGGGGAGTTCTCAGAGTTCTTACTCAGTGAAATGAAAGTTAAGAATTACGGTACAAATTATGAAGGATGGGAACATCCCCTAACGCCTCATAAATTGAAGGAAGGGGAAGGTTATTTGCCAATACATCTCCAACCGGGAGGAATTGTTTGGAAGGACTGGATGGGTTTGGTAAGTCACAATCCTATGCGAGGTGAAAGGGCTTCCGCGTCAGTTGGTTTTTTTCAGAGTCTTTTCCGGGATGATGTGAAAGCGGGGTTATGGGGGTTTGGATATGATTTTGACAATATGAAAGTCAGATGTTGGTACGAACATCATGTTCCTCAGCTTATACCTGAAAAAATAGTTCCGACACTAATTATGGCTGCATCGTTTGCAAATGAATGCCTCGGAAAATTGAGTTTGAGTCTGAAAGAAGCAAGAGGCGGGAGAGAGGATCCCTCGGTCAGTACGGATTTTTGGCACCTAACATATGAGCTTTTTTCTACTTTTGTTCAGGAGCTCGGTAATGAGTTGACTGATGAGGACAAAAAAGGTGATTTTTTATCTGATAAGACAAAACAACTTTTTTCAACAAGGCTTGAGGAGTTCGAAAGAGAGTGTATTAAGTTTGTCTTGGGATATTTTGATCAATCGATGTTGAGAAGCCCCGTGATCAGCGGTGATTTTAAACCCGTAATAACAGCCCGGAAGAACTTGGCAAAAGGCCTCTGGGGAACTTTCAAAAAACAAAAACCTAATGAAAAGGCGCATCATGAAACAGGAAATTGAAAACGATCTTATTGATTGGTACCACACGCTAGATCAAAACAGAGGGCTGAGGGCTAGTTTAAGACGATGCAAAAATGTTAGCGAGATTTTTTGCGCAGAGGGATTTCAAAGTTTGCTAGGAAGGACCAAAAGCGTCTGGTTACGTTCTGCTTCCGAAGAAAAATCAGCTTCAAATGTGCAACAGTCTAATTTTGTTGCTCTAGCTATTATTGCCGCTCTATTTTCTCATGTGAAAAAAAATGATAACAGCGCAAGCTTCGCTGCTCAGTTAGGCCCTAACGGGAAAGAGAAAGAAGTTATGAGTGAGTTGCGTTTCAAGAGACTTCTTCTTGCCAACACTGCCGATGAACTTTTCCGGCAACTACGGAGGGCAATTTCTCTCAGAGAAGGAAGCGTGAATCTGGTCTCGTTAGCAGATGGAGTTTTTGCATGGTGCAGAGAAAATAACAGCTTTTATCGCACTGTTCGTCCGACAGACAGCATTAAGGTTAAATGGGCTTTGGACTATTTCCAGGCGCAAGACAGCAAAGATTTTACGAAGTAATTAACGGAGATATCAATGACACAGTTTATTCAAATTCATTTATTAACGGCTTATCCAGCGGCTAATTTAAATCGAGATGATACCGGCTCTCCAAAGACGGTAGTCTTTGGAGGTGCAACTCGACTCAGAATTTCCTCTCAAAGCTTAAAGAGGGCATGGAGAACGTCTGATATTTTTAAACAAGAATTGGACGGGCACATTGGAGTTCGTACAGCGTTATTAGGAAGGCAGGCTGCCAAAATATTTTTGGAGAAAGGCATTGACCAGAAAAAAGCTGTGGAATGGGCCAGTAAGATTGCCAATGGTTTCGGGAAGGTTAAGAGTGATAAAAAAAATAAAAAGGATTCAGATCCTTTGATTTCGACGGAAATTGAGCAGCTTGTGCATGTAAGTCAGAAAGAGTTAAAAGCTTTAAAAGATTTATGTGAGAAGCTCGCTGAGGAAAAACGCGAACCAGCTGCTGAAGAATTGCAGTTGTTGACAAACACTGAAACAGACGTGGATATTGCACTTTTCGGCAGAATGTTGGCTAGTTCTCCTAAATACAACGTTGAAGCGGCTTGCCAAGTAGCTCACGCATTCGGCGTAGGAGAATCTGTAGTGGAGGACGATTTTTTCACAGCGGTTGATGACCTAAAACTGTCAAAAGAAGAAGATCTAGGGGCGGCCCATCTTGGAGAAACAGCCTTTGGTTCTGCTTTGTTCTATTCCTATATTTGTATTAACTTTGATTTACTGATTCAAAATTTGGGAGGAGATGAGGTATTGGCTAAGCAGGCTGTGCGTGCTCTAACGGAAGCAGCGATGAAAGTCTCACCTTCCGGAAAACAAAATTCCTTTGGAAGCAGAGCCTACGCGTATTGGGCAATGATTGAAAAGGGAACAGATCAACCACGATCTTTAGCTACGGCTTTCTGCCGCCCCGTATTTGGAATTGATCAAGCTGAGGAGTCAATTAAACGTATCGTCAAAATGCGTGAAAATCTAAATGCTGTTTATGGGCAAGAAACGCAATCAAGAAGCTTTAATACACTTGAGGGGCAAGGAACCCTAAAAGAACTCCTGGATTTTGTCGGGTAGAGGAGTGAAAATGGATCGTTATTTAGTTTTTCAACTACATGGTCCGATGGCATCCTGGGGTTTAGAAGCCCCAGGGGAAGTGCGGCACACTTCAGATATTCCCACAAAATCTGCGCTTTTAGGATTGTGTGCTGCTGCGTTAGGTATCCGACGCGAGGATGCAAAGGGTCTTAAAGAACTGGAGCAAAACTTCCAATTCATTGTCTGCGGAAGTATAAGAGGAAAATGGGCGCGGGACTATCATACGGTTCAGATGCCCAAAAGAGAGGCTAAAACAACTTTCTTGACCAGAAAAGACGAACTTTGTAGAAAAAATCTCTTGAACACCCTTGTTACGGTAAGAGACTATTTTTCTGATGTGTGGTGGCTCATTGCCGTTAGAGTCGTTTCTCAAAAGGAGGGTGTACTTGAAAACCTTCAAAGTGCGCTTCTACATCCGACGTTTGTACTATATTTGGGAAGAAAAAGTTTTCCTCTGAGTCTTCCTCTATATCCTCTGATTTTTGATGGGACAGCCGCAGACGTCCTAGTCAAAGCTAAGAAGATTTACGAAGAGAAATTGAAAAAACTTCAGATCAACTATTCTCCGCTTGGAGTTCGGTGTTATTGGGAGGGCACCCATGAAGGACTTACCGAATCGTGTGTGGTGCGCAGGAGAGACGTTCCTCAAAGTAGAAAAAATTGGCAATTTGAGGAGAGAGAAATAAAACAGGGGAAAATTGCTTGGGAGGAAGAAGCGTGTATTTCTCAAAGTTAACACTTGATTTAGGCAGGTTGTCTACCGACAATCAAATCTACTTGATAAGAAGAGGAGAGTATGCGATCCACCAGTGGCTCTGGAAGCTTTTTCCAGGAGAAGAACGTCGAAACTTTCTATATCGAGAACAAATTGACAAAGGAAGACATTGCTTTTATGTTCTATCGGCGCAGAAGCCTCAAGAGACCGATATTTTTTCATTGAAAATTCGCTCTTTTGATCCTCAATTTTATGAACAGCAAAAATTGATTTTCTCTTTGCGTGCAAACCCAACGATTTGTCGAAATGGAAAACGACACGACATTTTTATGAATGCAAGGCATTCGTCGACTAATGTTGGATGGTTTGACTCTACTTATGACTTACGTCAACAGGCAGCAGCCCATTGGTTAAGAGGCCAAGGCAAAATTGGAGGTTTCCTCGTTGTTCAAAGTACTTTTGAAGCATATGTTGAACACTGGTTTCCTGGGCGCTCAGGAAATAAAGTCCTATTCAAATCGGTAGATTTTAGAGGGATTCTTGAAGTTACTGACCCGAAACTTTTTCTGGATAAAATGATTCAGGGGTATGGAAAATGCCGTGCCTTCGGATGCGGTCTCATGTTAGTAAGAAGGCTTGAAAGTAATGAATTGGATGCCTCTTAGTCCAATTCCTCTGAAAGACAGGACTTCTATAATTTTTCTCAAGTACGGACAACTGGACGTAATAGACGGCGCGTTTGTGCTTGTTGATAAAGACGGAATCCGAACACACATACCTGTTGGCTCCATTGCTGTAATTATGCTTGAACCAGGGATTAGAGTATCTCATACCGCTGTCAAACTTGCAGCAATGGTAGGGACTTTGCTGGTGTGGGTGGGAGAGGCAGGTGTGAGACTTTATTCCACTGGTCAACCGGGCGGGGCGCGCTCGGATAAGCTGCTTTATCAAGCTAAACTTGCATTAGACGATGGACTTCGTCTAAAAGTAGTTAGAAAGATGTATGAGCTACGGTTCAAGGAGGTTCCTCCAAGTCGTAGATCAGTTCAGCAACTCATGGGTATAGAAGGAATCAGGGTCAAACAAATTTATGCATCGTTAGCTCGCAAATATAGAGTTAAATGGAGCGGCAGGCGGTACGATCCTAAAGACTGGCAGGCAGGAGACGTGGTGAATCAATGCATAAGTGCAGCAACCTCCTGTCTCTATGGGATAACTGAGGCAGCTGTCCTGGCAGCTGGATACAGCCCCTCGATTGGCTTTATTCATTGGGGGAAACCTTTAGCTTTTGTGTACGATATTGCAGATGTCATCAAATTCGACGAAATTGTTCCGCGTGCATTCGAAATTGCATCAAAAAATCCTCGAGAACCAGAAAGGGAGGTTCGTTTAGCTTGCAGAGATATTTTTAGGACTACAAAGATGACAGGCAAACTTATTCCTTTGATTGAGGAGGTGTTGGCAGCGGGAGAGATAGAACTGCCCCAGGCGGCAGAGGACATGAAACAACCAGCAATACAGGAACCAAATCCGCTGGTGGACGACGGATTTCGGAGGTAATAGATATGAGTATGCTTGTAGTCGTTACAGAAGCTGTTCCTCCACGATTGAGAGGGAGGCTGGCAATTTGGCTGTTGGAAATTAGAGCTGGAGTTTACGTTGGAGACGTTTCCCACAAGGTCCGAGAGATGATTTGGGAACAAATAGTTGGGTTGAGTGAGGATGGGAACGTTGCAATGGTATGGGCAACTAACACTGAGTCTGGATTTGATTTTGAAACAGTTGGGCTTAATCGGAGGATTCCGGTGGAACTAGATGGCTTAAAATTAGTGTCTTTTTTATCTCAATAAAATCAAATAGTTACTAGGATTTCCCCGCGTAAGCGGGGATGAACCGTTATCGGCGCAGCTATACGTTTGAACAAAATAGATTTCCCCGCGTAAGCGGGGATGAACCGCCTTAAAGCCTAAAATCCAATAGCACCGATCAGATTTCCCCGCGTAAGCGGGGATGAACCGGTTTTAGCGGCGGCTCTCAAATATGGCGTCACGATTTCCCCGCGTAAGCGGGGATGAACCGCCTTCAAAGAAGATCGGGGCATACAGCTCGATGATTTCCCCGCGTAAGCGGGGATGAACCGCCCCGTGATAGCTCTCGATCATACCGACATGAGATTTCCCCGCGTAAGCGGGGATGAACCGGAGAACTCTCAACGCTAAATATTTCGGAATCCGATTTCCCCGCGTAAGCGGGGAGGAACCGGGTAGTCCTTAAGTTCGATGGACTGCGCATAAGATTTCCCCGCGTAAGCGGGGATGAACCGTTTTCTCAGCTCTTTACGAGTCCCTTCAGGACGATTTCCCCGCGTAAGCGGGGATGAACCGGGACTGCATAAATGACAAATTCACCAATTGCAGATTTCCCCGCGTAAGCGGGGATGAACCGGCAGTTTAACGACATCTGTACAGATTTTAGGTGATTTCCCCGCGTAAGCGGGGATGAACCGGCCCTTGGCTTCGCATGAGATTGCCGAGCGGGGATTTCCTCGCGTAAGCGGGGATGAACCGTGCGAACTGGCAGAACAGATGATCAAAGGGGAGATTTCCCCGCGTAAGCGGGGATGAACCGATCGGGGCGTAAGCGACACTTTAATTCTTGGTGATTTCCCCGCGTAAGCGGGGATGAACCGATTGAGCAGATTGAAATATCTCCTCTCCCTTGGATTTCCCCGCGTAAGCGGGGATGAACCGTCGAATATCAAGGCAAAAAGGGCGGTCAAAGCGATTTCCCCGCGTAAGCGGGGATGAACCGGATCCAGTTCTACAAACAATCAAAAAAATTTAGATTTCCCCGCGTAAGCGGGGATGAACCGGTGCATCAACAGGAAGGATTCCCGTATGAAATGATTTCCCCGCGTAAGCGGGGATGAACCGCCCAACGGAAACTCCGCCCCCAAATCGATAATGATTTCCCCGCGTAAGCGGGGATGAACCGAGCAGACGTTGAGTTAGCAATAGATTGCTGAAGATTTCCCCGCGTAAGCGGGGATGAACCGTACAACCCGCCCGATAATCCAAAAGTTGTTATGATTTCCCCGCGTAAGCGGGGATGAACCGGAAGAACGAAAAACAGGCTCGGATTAAAAACCGATTTCCCCGCGTAAGCGGGGATGAACCGCTTACACAAACTCCGCTATCTATGAAATTGGTGATTTCCCCGCGTAAGCGGGGATGAACCGTGCAACGGACTCTGGTCAGAACTTGATGAAGAGATTTCCCCGCGTAAGCGGGGATGAACCGTTCGAACCCCATTTACTCCTCCCACTTTTTCTGATTTCCCCGCGTAAGCGGGGATGAACCGATGATGTGCGTCGGCGAGGTGATTATCGTTCAGATTTCCCCGCGTAAGCGGGGATGAACCGATTTTTTCCCTCTCTAATCCGAGCTCGCAGATGATTTCCCCGCGTAAGCGGGGATGAACCGTGCCCTGTAGGGATTTGTATTACCGAAGAAGAGATTTCCCCGCGTAAGCGGGGATGAACCGCTCCTGAGCCTATCCCTCCAATAGTCGGAGAAGATTTCCCCGCGTAAGCGGGGATGAACCGTCAATCTTATCCGGCTCAAAGAATCGTTTTATGATTTCCCCGCGTAAGCGGGGATGAACCGTCTTGGGAAATTTTACCTGTGTTTATTAGCTAAATAGACGAAGCTCTCTTTCAGACAGACCGCCAATATTAGGACGATCTTTATTTTTACCCTCCCAAAATATTTTATTCTTACAATGTATAAAGTGTTAATTTGGTGTATAATTAGGGAGATAGAATTTATTTTGGGGGATAAAGTGTTTCTAACTGCTCGAGTGGTGCATGGACGTCGTTATCTTTACCTTATGAAGTCAGCCTACAACAAGGAAACTAAAAAAAGCTCTAATTCCATTGTTGTTAACTATGGTCCTTTTGATAAAGCTCCGGAATGGATACGTAAGGCTTACGACGACAAACAGCAACGTAGAAAATTAGCTCAAGAGTTAGAAGCCCAGATTCGCAGTCAAGACTTTGAAAAGGCTTCCCACATTATTCAAGAGCTCGATCAACCCAACCATTTCAATCGCTCGTACGCCTTGAGATACGGTCATCTACCGTTAAAAACCATCTGGGAAAAAGAGCTCGGGTTAAAGTACAAATTTGATTATTTGCAGAAGGCTCATACCGAAATAGAAGCTTGGAGGCTCAATGACTTAGCATTTTATCTTTGCGCTTTAAAAGTTTTAGATCCGAGCTCTTACTTTAAGGCAGTTCAGATAAAAAGCGAGTTTTTGTATTGTCCCTGGCACAACATAGTTCAAGATAATTTTTACAGAGGCTTAGATTACATTTATCAGTTTCGTGAAGAACTCTTAGAGCATGCCGTGAAATCTCATCTAAAAGAGAGCAATAAGGACATTAAAGTTGCCTTTTTCGATTGCACCAATACCTTCTTTGAGACCCCCTACGATGATATAACTTGGCAGATAATTCGCTTTACCCGGCAGAGAACAAAAGAATTGAAAAAAATGAACTGTTCAGACAGTTTTATTGACAATTATTTGAGCGGAGAGCAATTTGCAGAAGAACTAACAGAAGAGCTAGAGCGAAATCAAGACGAAATTTTGAGGATGCGCGGGCCCTCTAAAGAAGGACGTTTCGCTCAGCCGATAGTTACAGTGGCATTGGCCATAAATCAAGATGGCTTTCCTATCGACTGTAAGGTCTTTGCGGGCAATTTGTCTGAGGTCCATACAGTAGTTCCGATGATCAAAAGTTTGAAAAAGAAATATGGCGTAGAAGACATTTATTTTGTAGCCGACAGGGGGCTTAATTCTGCGGAGAAATTAGAGACAATCCAGTCTGAAAAACTCGGATTTGTAGTTGGTCAAAGCGTTGCCAATGCCAATCAAACGATGGCTAAAGAAATGTTTGATTTAGAGGGCTATAAAAATTGCGAGATAAGCCCGACAGGTCAATTTATTGTGAGCGAGCAGACGCAGTTGGATGCCCAACAATTTCGGTTTAAAGTTTGCACTCACAGTAAGACTTTCCGTACATCAAATCCGGATTGGAAAGAAGACGGTGCTTCGAACGTTCCCAAGACCAAGAAAAATACGGTTAACTGCAAGATTATCTATACCTTCAGCAAACAGAGGCAAAAGAAGGATCTGTTAGATTTGGACAATCAAATAGCCAAAGCTAACAAGGCTATTTCAGATGGTCTGCTTCTTGGCAACCAATTTGGAGGCGGCTGGCGCTCTTTACTGCAAACTAAGAAAGAACAGTGTTCGGGCAAAGAGCAAAAAGAACAATTTAGAGCCTGTGGTCTGAAAGAAGAACTGATTGAACAAAAACGAAAAGTTGCCGGATACAGTGCCGTTGTCTTTAGTCATCCTCAAAATAAAGATATCTCTACTTTAAGTGATATGGAAGTCTTGGAAACCTATCATAAATTAGTTGGAATTGAAGACTGTTTTAAAGTCATGAAAAGCAACTTCAGCATAAGACCTGTTTATGTCAGGCTCAGAGAAAGAATAACAGCACATTGTTATTTATGCGTCCTGTCCTTAATGATGATGAAAATCATACAGACAAAATTGTCTGAAAAAGGCTGCACATTAAGTGCAGGAAAAATCTCTGAAGCTCTCGCTAATGCCTTTGTGGTGCCGGTTCCTTCATCGGACGGGAAGATTAGTAATTTTTTAAACATTGGAATGAATGTAAGGTTCCATAAACCATGCTACACGGGGAAAGGAAGAGTAGAACAAGAGCTGAATGATCTAGAAGATGATAAGAATATCTGGAAAAAATTTGAGGCCGACAGAAGCCGACAAGGCGCCCCAATTGACCAGATCCTTGATGTGACAAATCTGCACCCACTATCTTTGTATAATTCCGTAAAAGAAATCAAAGAAAGATTAGGAATACTATCGGTTCCAGCCAATAAGTTTTTATCGCCGGAGATGGAAAAATATCAAGAAAAGTTGACCGGGTATTTTATACGGTAAGAAAAAAATCAAAAATGCCTATGAGCCCCGATGAAAAGGGGCTTTTTTAACAAAAGGCTCATAAATGCAGGCGGCTCAAAGAATCGTTTTATGATTTCCCCGCGTAAGCGGGGATGAACCGTCTTGGGAAATTTTATAGTTATATCCCCGTTTGATTTCCCCGCGTAAGCGGGGATGAACCGGGACATCATTGTCAGCGAACCAAGACCGGCCAGATTTCCCCGCGTAAGCGGGGATGAACTGTGGCAGGAACTTGATAAATCGCACCGGATCTATGATTTCCCCGCGTAAGCGGGGATGAACCGCGGACAACGCTTGGATTCTGACAGGCTGGACAGATTTCCCCGCGTAAGCGGGGATGAACCGGATCCACAGTCAATCGTACGATGGATCCCCTTGATTTCCCCGCGTAAGCGGGGATGAACCGATCGTTTGCTTGCTCATGGATTACGTTCTATCGATTTCCCCGCGTAAGCGGGGATGAACTGGTTTAGCTATTTTTGCACATCAAGATTGTGCAGATTTCCCCTGGGTAAGTGCGGATGAACTGGTTTAGCTATTTTTGCACATCAAGATTGTGCAGATTTCCCCTGGGTAAGTGCGGATGAACTGTTAATGGGATAGATAGGACTGGTTAACCATTTGAAAAGAAGAGAATATTGATATGTCCTCTTTCCCTCTCACCAACATAGCACGTTATGCGTGTTTTTCCTAGTAGGTAAAACGATTTCCTCGCGTAAGAGGGAATTAACTGGGTGTTATATACTTACTCTCAGCTCTTCGGAAGATTTCCTCGCGTAAGCGGGGCTGAACCGATACTGTACTCAAATTGTCGAACGACTACCCAGATTTCCCCGCGTAAGCGGGGATGAACCGGTGTGAGGCGCCCCTTTCGGCGTCTCCTGCCAGCTTTTCCCGCGTAAGCGAGGATGAGCCACGTCCATAAACTTGCAAAAATAGAAATAGCCCAACTTAGAGAAGATGGGCTACCTTATGCCCCTGAGGCGTCCGCAGGTTTATTAGGCCTACCGCACAGAGGGACCGGGGCAGTAACTGAAAACGCTACTGACTCCGTTGATAGGATCAGTTTAGGAATTCTTCGTGGAAATGTCAATCCTTCTCGATTAGAAAATGGTGCGAATTCCCTGCATAAACGGGGATGAACCGCTCTGTTTACCCCGGAGATTGCAGTAGCCAGCAGATTAGCTACATCGCTTAGAGATTTGGCTGTTGACAAATCTAAATTGGCAACTGTTTTTGTTTCAGCCCCTACAGTAATCACCAAAGCGCCGTCAGTAATTTTTACCAAATCGGCTAGTGCTGTAGTAACTGGAGCCGAACGAATCCAAGCAGCGTTATCTGCTGAAATTCTGCGAGCAACAAACAAACGACCAACAGATTTTTGCTGATTATTTGCTCTGGAAAAATACTGATTTGCGAAATCCACCTCTTTAGATTCAGCTCCGAAATAATCCGAACCTGATTGAGCTGTAACAAACTCAACTGCGGGTTTAGAAGTACATTCTCGGTGAGCAATAGTCCGTTAGTTTCGAGGTCAGCAGACGCCGCCCCGACGATTCTTGGGGTAATCGAAATTAGATAGTTACTATTCATAGACAAAATTAAGCCCCATAAAAAAGGGGATGTTGCAAAATTCGATATTTTTCGAATTAGCACTTCCCCTTTTTTCTATACCCCTTTTTGGCTATCTCGTAAGTTTGTAGTTTTCGTTTCTTTTCCATTCTTTTTGGCCTGTCAGCCTCAGAATCGAAGTTTATCTGCTTCAAGTATTTTCCAGCAGATGATTTCTCTAAAAGTAACAAATATGCGTCAAGTTTTTTACGCTTAGATAGCGGAAGGGGACAGGCATAAAAAAGCAAGTCCTCAGAAACGGTAAAATAGGCCATGGTAAGTGTCGTTGGTATAGAACACTTCACCATTGCATGCAGAGGGTTCGATTCCCTCTGTTTGTTTTTAAATCAACGAGATAATTGTTATATAGAATACTCGTAGGCAATAGAGGGCTGTGAAAATTCCTCTTAGGAAGAGGGAATTTTGCAACATCCCCTATAGTTGATCGATATAAGAAAGTTTAAAAATTTTGTATATTTTCTTGAGTCATTTTTTTGACTGGTGTACTATCCCTGTGAGGATTTTTCAGGTGGTCTAAGGAGAGTGGGCCCTTAGCCTTTCTAGAGAACCTGAAATTAAGAACCTGACGAACTCTAGCTCTGTGAGGGCCGTCACCTAGATAAATCAGGTTCTCTATTATTGGCACCTAACACAAGATTTCCCCGCGTAAGCGAGGATGAACCGCCGTATCTCTCTTAGTAATGCCAAAAGCAGGAACCGCCAATCCGACCAGGTCCTTAGCTCTATTAAGGTTTTCTTCGCTGAGGTTGTGAACGGTTACGAGAGGATCCGAGGGGGCTTGGGGCTGGTGCAAAGCACTGTCACCTTTATTGCTTTCAAGATATCTTTGGACTAAAATTGATCCAACAAGCCGGGCTGGTTGCGACTGCTTGCCCTCCCGGTAAGGGTCTTGTTAGGTGGTCGCAACAATTTCTTTTAGGGGGTTCACCTTATGCGATTTCCACGCGTAAGCGGGGATGAACCGTTAGTTTGTTAAAAATTTTTTACGAAATATGTATTCCTAATATTGACGCCTTGTCAGTTTTGTTTTTAGATTCTAAAATCGTTGTCAACGAATCGGAGTTTTTGCCTCTTCCCGTGTAAAACCGGCACCTGAACTTTCCTAAACTAGATATATTTCCCAAAATCTTTTAGCCGGATCGCCCAAACTTCTTATCCAGAGCCCGTTTTGGCCGTTTGGAGTTTAGTTTTATTTTTATTTCTAGATATAATCCTCATATCTAGTGAGGCTCCCTATGCTTTTTCGAACTCTTTCAAATGAAC
>SKEB01000050.1_pt1 | contig 92285 bp, 75 predicted proteins | sample 4826561 | NCBI WGS metagenome assembly SKEB01 (sample SAMN11008820, study PRJNA524170) | human gut metagenome | biome: Human fecal sample; material: Feces; isolation source: fecal sample from pouch patient p17 | host: Homo sapiens | place: Israel: Tel-Aviv | collected 2016-03-29
GGTTAAACCCCCCCCCCCCCCCGTTGACATCTGAGCCGGAGGCGAAGACGGTGCCGGTGGCCATGCCGGTCAGCAGTAGGGGGATCAGCACCAATGCTGACATGAGCGACCGCAGGCCAAACCCATGCGTACGAGAACCGGCAGACGTCGACGACGAAACCACAACAAACCTCCCCAAAGGATTCAAAACGCTTCACTGACCAGTCCCCCGCAAACATGGGCAGCGCATGAGCAAATCCTATCACGGGGCCACATGAGCGTCGAATCCCCCGGCAATTCACCCAGGCTCAGCTGGCCGCCACGCCCCCTACTGCGGGCAGGGCGCCGACCATGAGCATGATGGCCACGAAGATGGCCAGGCCGATCCGGTAGATGACGAATCCCCGGTAGGAGAAGCGCGAGACGATCTTCAAAAAGGCGATGATGACGATGTATCCCAGCAGGAAGCTGACTACGGTGGCGCAGATGGTGGCCCCCCAGCCGGGGAAGGCGGCGTCCGCGTTGATGTTCTTCAAGGATTTTACCGTCTCGAGGATGCCGGCGCCGAAGACGGCGGGGATGGCCATGAGGAAGCTGACCCGGGTGGCGGACTCGCGGGTGTAGCCCAGGGCGCGGCCGAAGGTCATGGTGCCGCCCGAGCGGGAGACCCCGGGGATCAGGGCCAGCATCTGCCCGATGCCGAAGAGCAGGGCGTCCCGGGCGCTCATCTGGCGGATCTCCTTGTTCTGGCGGCCGTGGCGGTCGAAGTAGTCCAGCAGCAGGCCGAAGACGATCAGCACCACCACGGTGATCCAGAGGTTGCGCAGCTTGGTCTCGATGATCTTCTGGAAGAGCAGGCCCGCCACCACGATGGGCAGGGTTCCCAGAATGATGTACCAGCCCAGGGCCGCGTCATGGTCCTTGGAGCCCATCCGCTCACGCCATGAGGAGCCGTCCTTGCCGGCCAGGCAGCGGAACCAGTGGGTCAGTATGCGGGCAATGTCATGCCGGAAGTAGAGCAGGACCGCCAGCTCGGTGCCGAATTGGATGATGGCTGTGAAGGCCGCGCCCGGATCCTGGCCCAGCAGGCCGCCCACAATGCGGATATGGGCGCTGGATGAGACGGGGAAATACTCCGTCAGGGCCTGCACCAGGCCGAACAGAATGGCTTCGAAGAAATTCATGGACCCCTCTTGCTATGTCGGACAACAATGGCAAGCATAGCCACCGCGCAGGGCAGGCAGAGCCAAGGGCCGGGCATGTCTCGCAGAATGCCCACAATGGGTCTTGTCGGAATCGACGACTCGACGAATAGGGGTGTGGATCATCATGGCCAAGACCTACAGAAAATCCAGGGGCGGGGCCCCGGCGGGATTCTTCGAGTGCGAGGGACGCGGGCTTCAATGGCTGGGCCAGGCTCAGGCGCAGGGCGGTCCCCGGGTGGTGGACGTCTACGACTGGGGCCCGGACTACCTGGACATTGAGGAGGTGACCTCCGCCTCCCCCACGCCCGGCGCGGCCTACCGTTTCGGCGCCCAGCTGGCCCACATGCATGATGCCGGGGCCGACCACTTCGGTTCCGCGCCCGAGGGCTACACGGGCACCTGCTACTTCGGACCCCTGCAGGATCCGCTGCCCATGGATGTGGGTGACTGGGATGACCCGGCCACCTACTGGAGCGAGGGACGGCTGAAGCCCATGGTGGGCATGGCCATGGATCGGCGGGCCCTGAACCGCGATGACATGAAGATGACCGAAGAGGTGATCCAGGCCCTACCGGAGCTGCTGGGCGCTGCCGCCAATGACAAGCCCGCCCGGGTTCATGGGGACCTTTGGAGCGGGAACGTCATGTGGACCAGGAACGACGGGAACACCCAGGCCGTCCTCATCGACCCTGCGGCCCATGGCGGCCACCGCGAGGAGGACCTGGCCATGCTGCAGCTGTTCGGCATCCCCTACCTGGGGCAGATTCTGGACGGTTACCAGAGCGTGCATCCCCTGGCGGCCGGCTACCAGAACCGGACCACGCTCTGGCAGCTCTACGCCATCGCCGGGCACTGCGCCTTCTTCGGTGGCGGCTATGTGAGCGAGTACCGGTCCATGTGCCGGTCGCTGCTGGGCTGACTCAGCCGACTCAGCAAAAGATGTCCTTGAGCTTGCCGAAGATCCCCTTGCGGCCCCCGACTCCGGCAGGCTTGGCGCTCTGCGGGACCTGCTTGGCTTCGGAGTCGTGGCTGTTGGCGAAGTCCTCAATCAGGCGGCGCTGATCGTCGTCCAACTTGGTGGGGATCTGGACCAGCACGTGGACAATGATGTCGCCGCGCTCCTCCCGGTTGCCCAGCCTGGTGACGCCCAGGCCCTTGATGGTGATCTCCTGGTCAGGCTGGCAGCCGGCGGGGATATCCACCTGGCGCTGGCCGTCGAAGGTCTCCAGGTCGACCTGGTGGCCCAGCACGGCCCAGGTCATGGGCACGGCGATCCAGCAGTGCAGGTCCTGGCCGCTGCGGGTGTAGTGCTTGTCGGGCTTGATGGTGATGTCTATGTACAGGTCGCCGGCTGCGCCGCCGCCCTCGCCCACCTCGCCCTGGGAGGCCAGCCGCAGCCGGGAGCCGTCAGCCACTCCTGCGGGCACGTTGACGCCCACCTCGCGGCGGGTGCGCACACGGCCGTGGCCGTTGCAGACCGGGCAGGGGTGCTCGATAATGGTGCCGTGGCCCTCGCACCGCTCGCAGGGGGCCTGGCTCATCATCTGCCCCAGCAGGGTCCGCACCACCTTCTGGGCATAGCCCTTGCCGTTGCAGACCGGGCAGGTCACCGGGGAGGTCCCCTTCTGGGCCCCCGAGCCGCCGCACTCCTGGCAGAGGCCGTAGGTGCTGATGGGGGTGCGTACCACGCCGCCGAAGATGGCTGTCTTCATGTCCACGGAGACCTGGGCCAGGGCGTCCCGACCCGGCTGGGTGCGCGGAATGGGCCCCTGGGTGGCGCCTCCGAAGCCGCCGCCGAAGAACTGGTTGAAGACGTCGCCCATGTCGAAGGGGCTGCCGCCCTGGGAGGCCTGGGGATCGTTGGGGTCCACGCCCGCGTCGTACATGCGCCGCTTCTCGGGGTCGGAGAGCACCTCGTAGGCGCTGTTGACCTCCTTGAACTTGTCCTCGTATTCAGGCCCGGCGATGTCCGGGTGGTACTTGCGGCTCATCTTGCGATAGGCGCGCTTGATGTCCTGATCGCTCGCGCCGCGCTCGACTCCCAAAACCTCGTAGTAATCTGCCACCGATCATCCTTTTCGTTTGATGCCCTCTCGACCCATAGTTGCATGGGCCCACGATACCTATGACTTATGCTGCTGCCCGGACGGTCACGGCTCCCCGTCGCCGGCCAGGAAACCGGTCAGATAAGAGGCCACGGCACGAACCGCGCTCATGGTCGCCGGATAGTCCATATGGGTCGGGCCGATGGAGCCTACGAAGGCGACCGGCTCGTCGGCTTCGGAGCCGTCGGTCTGCCTGGACCGGGCATGCCCGTATCCGCTGGTCACCACCGAGGCGTGGGCCAGCTCCGGGGTCCGGGTCTCGGTGCCGATGGCCACGCTGACTCCGTTGCTCTCGCGTGAGAGCTCGCTCTGGGCCCGCATGAGCCGCATGAGCACCACCTGCTCCTCCAGGGCGTCCAGCAGCGAGCCCAGATCCCCCAGGGAGACGGCCTGGCTGTGGGTCAGCTGGGAGGTGCCAGCCATGTAGAGGCCGCTGGTCTGCTCCCGGGTGGCCATCTCGTCGAAGACCGTGGCCACCAGGCGCAGCATGGACTTGTCTCGGCCCTCGGTGAGGGAGTCGGCCAGCATGCGGCAGCGGTCGGCGGCGCGGTCCAGGGGCAGGTCCTGACATTGTCTGTTGATCTTGTCGGACAGGTCGGCCAGAGCGTTCGGATCCTCCTGCAGGGGCCCGTGCAGGGTGCGCTGGACCACCCGGCCGGTGTCGGTGATGACCACCATAAGTACGGTCCCCCGGCTCAGTCCTATAAGCTCGGCCCGGCGCAGGTTCGAACTGGCCAGGGAGGGCGAGGCCACCACGGCGATCTGCCCGGTGATCTGGGCCAGAAGCCGGGCGGCGTGCTGCAGGGTGTCCTCCAAATTGACCGACCCGGACAGGAAGGCGTTGATCCCCCGGCGTTGTGCGGCGGACAGGGGCACGATGGTGGCCAGCCTGTCGACGAAGTAACGGTAGCCCTTCTGGGTGGGGATGCGGCCGGCCGAGGTGTGGGGCTGGACCAGGTAGCCCTCGCTCTCCAGGGCCGCCATGTCGTTGCGCACGGTGGCGGAGCTGACTCCAAGCTGATGATTTCTGGTGAGCGAACCCGACCCTACCGGTTCGCGAGAACGAATATAGTCCTCGACGACCGCGCGCAGCACCAGCATGCGTCTGGTATTAGGCAATGTCGCTCCTTCCGTCATGGTTTCATTATTAGCACTCGGGCAATGAGAGTGCCAAAATGTCGCGCGAAGAGCCGAATTGTGTCGTCTCAAACCGATACGATGGAAGCGCAATGTGAAGGTAATCGAACATTTTCGACACAAGTCGAACATGAAGACCTCTGAATTGGAAGGAAAGCAGCACCATATGGCAGATTTCACATGGTCCGAACTCGATGAGCGGGCTGTCAAGATGGCCAAGGTCCTCTCGGCCGACGCGGTCGAGAAGGCCGGAAGCGGCCACCCCGGCTCCCCTATTTCGCTGGCGCCCATCGCTTACACGCTCTACCAGCACTTCATCCGTCACGACCCCAACGACCCCGACTGGGTTGGGCGTGATCGGTTCATTCTTTCCGGCGGCCACGCCTCGCTGACCCAGTACGTGCAGCTCTACTTCTCCGGGTACGGACTGACCCTGGACGATCTGAAGCGCTTCCGCACCGCCGGCACCAGGACCCCCGGCCACCCCGAGTACGGCCTGACCCCCGGCATCGAGATGACCACCGGCCCACTGGGCCAGGGTCTGGCCTCGGCCGTGGGCTTCGCCTATGGTCAGCGCTACGAGCGGGGTCTGCTGGATCCGGACGCGCCCGAGGGACAGTCCCCCTTCGACCATAAGATCTGGGTCATCTGCGGCGAGGGCGACGTCGAGGAGGGCGTCTCCTCCGAGGCCAGCTCCCTGGCCGGCGACCAGCGCCTGGGCAACCTGACCGTCATCTTCGATGCCAACCACATCCAGATCGAGGGCGACACCCGCATCGCCCTGGGCGAGGACATCCTCAAGCGCTACCAGGCCTACGGCTGGTACACCGACGAGTTCAGCTTCATCCAGCCCGACGGCTCCTACAAGGAGGACGTCGAGGGCCTGGCCGCCGTCCTGGAGAAGGCCGAGCAGGTCACCGACCGGCCCAAGTTCATCAAGGTGGACACCCTGATGGCCTGGCCCACCCCCGGCAAGACCAACGATCCTTCAGCCCACGGCTCCGCCCTGGGCGCCGAGGCCGTCGCCGGCCTGAAGAAGACCCTGGGCTACGACCCTGAGCAGAGCTTCCAGATCGACGAGGAGGCCCTGGCCCACGCCCGCGAGGTTGCCCAGCGTGGTCTGGCCGCCCACAAGGATTGGGACCAGAAGTACCAGGCCTGGCGCAAGGCCAACCCCGACAAGGCCGACCTCTACGACCGCATCCATGCCGGCAAGCTGCCCGAGGGCTTCGACAAGGCCCTGGACGACCTGGAGGCTGGCTTCGAGCCCGGCTCCAAGGTGGCCACCCGCAAGGCCTCCGGCGCGGTCATCAACGCCCTGGCCCCCATCATGCCCGAGCTCTGGGGTGGATCCGCCGATCTGGGCGGCTCCAACAACACCAACATCAACGGTGCCGTCTCCTTCGCCCCCGAGGCCGACAAGACCGTCCAGTGGCCCAAGGCCAGCAAGTACGGCCGCCAGCTGCACTTCGGCGTGCGCGAGTTCGGCATGGGCGCCATCACCAACGGCATCCTGCTGGGTTCGGACACCAGGCCCTACAACGGGACCTTCTTCCAGTTCAGCGACTATGAGCGCCCCTCGGTGCGTCTGGCCGCCCTGATGGACATCCCCAACCTGTATGTGTGGACCCACGACTCCGTGGCCCTGGGCGAGGATGGTCCCACCCACCAGCCCATCGAGCACCTGACCGCCATGCGCGCCATCCCCCAGATGGAGGTTGTGCGCCCGGCCGACCAGTACGAGACCGCTGAGGCTTACCGCGCCTTCTTCGAGAAGGACAACACCCACCCCACGGCCATGATCCTGACCAGGCAGGGTGTGCCCACCCTGGAGGAGACCAAGGCCAAGGCCCGCGAGGGCGTGCGCAAGGGCGCCTACGTGCTGGTCGACACCGAGGGCCAGCCGGATGTGCTCATCATGGCCACCGGCTCCGAGGTGCAGCACGCTGTGGCAGCCTCCAAGACCCTGGCCGAGCAGGGCGTCAAGGCCCGCGTCATCTCCGTGCCCTCGCTGGAGTGGTTCGAGGAGCAGGACGACGAGTACAAGGAAGCCGTTCTTCCCGCCTCCGTCAAGGCCCGCGTCTCCGTCGAGGCCGGACTGGCCACGCCCTGGTACAAGTACCTGGGCAGCTATGGCAAGCCCGTCTCCATCGAGCAGTTCGGCCTGCAGGGCAGCGGCGACGAGAACATGCGCGACCTGGGCATCACCGCCGATCATGTGGTCGAAGCAGCACAGGCCTCCCTGGAGGAAGTCCGTCGGGCCCGCTGAACCCGGCATCGTGATCAATCGGGGGCCGTCCGCGACGCCGGCCCCCTCCCCTGCAGGCACGCCCGAAACGCGGGTCTGCGGGAATACAGCAACAGACTTCCCGGTAGTGCATAGTGAATGTGATTCCATCGGGAACCCAAATAAGGAGTGACAAGATGGCAGAAAATGCAAACACCCAGCGCACCAGTGATTCAGGTGTCTCGATCTGGTTGGACGATCTGAGCCGCACCCGCATCGAGTCGGGCAATCTGCAGCAGCTCATCGCTGAGCGCAATGTGGTGGGCGTGACCACCAACCCCTCGATTTTCCAGAAGGCCCTGAGCCAGGTGGGTCCCTATGACGAACAGCTCAAGCAGCTGGGCCGCATCCCTGTCGAGGAGGCCGTCCGCGAGCTGACCACCACCGACGTGCGCAACGCCACCGACATCTTCCGCGAGGTTGCCGAGAAGACCGACTACGTGGATGGACGCGTCTCCATCGAGGTCGATCCTCGTCTGGCCCACAACACCGAAGAGACCGAGAAGCAGGCCGAGGAACTCTGGGCCAAGGTCGATCGACCCAACGCCATGATCAAGATCCCCGCCACCCTGGAGGGCCTGCCTGCCATCACCGCCACCCTGGCCAAGGGCATCTCGGTCAACGTGACCCTGATCTTCTCCCTGGAGCGCTACAAGCAGGTCATCGACGCCTTCATCGAGGGCATGGGCCAGGCCGACAAGAACGGCCATGACCTGAAGCACATGGGCTCGGTCGCCTCCTTCTTCGTCTCCCGCGTGGACACCGCGGTTGACAAGCTGCTGGAGGCCAACGGCTCTGACGAGGCCAAGTCCCTGGAGGGCAAGGCCGCTGTGGCCAACGCCCGCCTGGCCTACGAGCTCTTCGAGAAGGCCTTCGACAGCGATCCCCGCTGGGCCGACCTGGAAGCCAAGGGCGCCAAGCGTCAGCGTCCGCTCTGGGCCTCCACCGGCACCAAGAACGCCGCCTACTCCGACTGCAAGTACGTGGACGAGCTGGTGGCCCCTGACGTGGTCAACACCATGCCTGAGAAGACCCTGAACGCTCTGGCCGACCACGGCAACGGCGATCCCTCAGTCAAGGGCACCTACGAGGAGAGCCACCAGGTGATGCAGAAGCTGGCTGACCTGGGCATCAGCATCAAGGACGTGACCGACAAGCTGGAGGCCGATGGCGTCGCCGCCTTCATCGACTCCTGGGATTCGGTCCTCTCCGACGTGCAGAAGGGCATCGACCGCGTCAACGGCTGAGCGCCTGACTGACAGTCGCTGACTGACAGTCGCAGCTATTAAAAATTGTGCCCCGTCCGGTTCAAACCGGACGGGGCACAATTGATATCGGTTACTCGGCCTTGGTCTCCTCGACCACCTGCTGCAGGGTGGCAATCAGGGCGGGGCTGTCGTTGGGCATGTTCAGCCTGGTCAGGGTGCCGCCTGCGGACTCGATGGCCTTGGCCAGCTCCATGTCCACGTCGTAGCAGATCTCCAGGTTGTCGGCGATGAAGCCGATCGAGGCGGAGACGATGGTCTTCATGCCGCTCTCGGTGATCAGATCCTTGGCCACCTTGACGAAATCAGGGCCGATCCAGGGCTCCTGGGTGCGGCCAGCCGACTGCCAGGCCAGCACGTACTGGTCCTCATTGAGACCGGCGGCTTGAGCCACGGCATTGGACAGGCCGATGACCTCATCCTTGTAGGGGTCCCCTCCCTGGATGATGCGCAGGGGCAGGGAGTGGGCGCTGAAGATCACCTTGGTGTCCGGCCGGTCGGTCAGATCCTTCTTGGCCACCAGCTGGTCGCTCCAGAAGTGGATCAGCTCCTGGTGGTTCCACCAGGACCTCACGGGCTGGTATTCCATGCCCGGATGGGCCTCGACGGCCTTGCGGGCGCGGTTGTGGTAGTCCTCGCTCGAATAGGAGGAGTACTGCGGGGCCAGCGGCAGGCCGATGACCCTGGTGATGCCGTCGGCGGCAATCTGGTCGACCGCATCCTTGATGAAGGGGGCGATGTACTTCAGCCCCTCGTAGACCTTGTAGGCGCCGGGGTGGGCCTTGTCCAGCGCAGCCTGGAGGCCGTCGCGCTGGGCCGTGGTGATCCTGGCCAGGGGCGAAGGCAGGCCGATGGCCTTGTAACGGCCGACCAGCTGGTCCATGAGCGGCTTAGGCGGCTCCTGCCCATGGCGGATGTTGGTGTAGTACCCCCTGATGTCGGACTCCTGGTAGGGGGTGCCGTACGCCATGAGGAGGACTGCTGTAGGTTCAGTCATCAGCAACTTCTTTCTGTGAAAATGGAATGCAGTATGTCAGGCCGATATTGACCAGGGCTATGACGATGACCACCAGGAACATGTTCCTGTAGGAGGCCAGCCCGGCCTGTCCGCCCGCCTTGCCCAGCTCAATGGCTGAGGCGAAGAGCAGGGGGGCGATGGTGGTGCCGATCTTCTTGCAGGCCGACAGCCCGCCGATGGCCTGCATGCGGTTCTCGGGCCCGGCCAGCCTTCCGGCGATGACCTGGAGCGGCGAGGACATCATGGAGCCCATGCCCACCCCCATCAGGAAGGACAGGACCATGAAGAGCTGCAGGTTGTGCAGGGTCAGGGTGATCACCAGGGCCATCAGGCCTATCAGCGACGATGAAAAAACGAGCGTGGTCCGGTAGCCGAACTTGTCGACCAGGAGCCCGCCCAGCCAGGACCCGACCACAGAGCCGAGCCCGACGCCAACCATGACCATGCCGGCCGAGCGGACCGGGAGCCCGAAGACGGAGTGGACGTAGGTTGGGATGTAGACGAAGAGGGAGAAGAACATGCCTCCCAGGGTCCCCAGCAGCAGGGTGAGCCCATAGGAGGGCAGCTTCAGCAGGCGGATGGGCAGGAAGGGCATGGTGTCCTTGGCGTCGCCCAGGTTGCGCTCATGCACCAGGAAGACCGCGCCGGCCACCACTGCCACCAGGAGGCATCCGATGATCAGGGCCAGATAGGTCGTGCCGTACTGCAGAAAGGTGATCGCCACCATCAGCAGGGCCAGAGCGATGCTGAAGGAGCCCAGGCCCAGGTAGTCGGTCTTCCAGGCGCGGTCGGTCTGGGAGTCGCCCATCATGAACCAGGCCAGGATGAACAAAATGGCCAGGAAGGGCAGCATCATGAAGTAGTAGGCTCGCCATCCGTGGGTGATGCCCAGGAGCATGCCCGAAAGGACCGGGCTGACCATGGCGGAAAGACCCGCGATGATGCCCACCGTGGAGACCTTCCTGCCCTGGTTGTTCCTGCGGGCGCGCTGCAGCAGGACGTTCATGGACAGAACCATGATGCCGCTGTCTCCCAGGGACTGGATGAACCGGCCCAGCAGCATGACCGCATAGTTGGGCGAGACCGCCGTCATCAGACATCCAAGGAACCAGAAGGCCAGCTCCCAGAGGAAGACCTTCCTGGTCCCGTGGGCGTCGGAGAGGTTGGAGGTGATGGGGGTGCCCACCACCAGTCCCAGGGTGTAGAGTCCGACCACCCAGGAGGAGCCCATGGTGGTCAGGCCGAAGGTCCGTGTGATGGACGGCAGCATGGTCGGCACCGCTCCCCCATCCAGCTGGGTGATGAAGACGATGACCATGAAGAACCATATGGGCGTGGAAAGGATCGATCTTCTCTCTCTTGTCGACATGGTGTTACTGTCCCATCTGGTCGGTGAGCAGCCTGTCGATGCGCTCAGGATCGGTCTTGGTGCCTACCAGGAAGTAGGGGAATTCGCCGTAGATGGAGCTGGCTTCGATGTAGCGCATCTCGGTGACGATCTTCTTGAATTGGACGGGGTCATCGGCGAACAGGGTGACGCCCCACTCGTAGTCGTCAAGGCCGATGGAGCCCGTCAGGATGATGGAGACCTTGCCGGCGTAGGAACGGCCGATCTTGCCGTGGTCGTGCATGTAGGCCTTGCGCTGGTCGTAGGGCAGCGTGTACCAGTTGGCGCCGGGGACCCGGGTCTTCGACATGGGATAGAAGCAGATGTAGGGCTTGTCGGGCGTCTTGGGGTGCAGGCTGGCGTTGACGTAGGACCAGCCACGGTCCGTGGTCGGCTCGCCCGAGTAGAGGCCCACCTCGGTGACCGACACGTAGGAGATGGTCGGCTCCAGATAATCGGATAGCCGCAGCTTCTCCAGGGAAGTCTCGACCTCCTGCAGCTGGTCCAGGGTCTCCCTGAGGACCATCAGGCCCAGGTCGGCTTTTTGCCCGTTGACCCGGCACCAGTAGTGGCTTCCCTGGCCCTGGGACTGGACCTGGTCCAGCTGTGCGGCCAGGGCCTTGAACTCATCCAGGCATTCCTGGCGTTGGTCCTGGGGCACTCGGCGCCACTTGGCCCAATCAATCTTCCAGAAGAGGTGGAGACAAAACCAGCCCTCCAGGCTCGGTGCAGCTTGCTCAGCCATGAGCACTTCCTTTCGCTTGCTTGGCTTGCACGACATTGTGTAGTGCGCCGCTCGTCGGGCACACCGTTCTCTACTCTATCCGTCAGACGGCTGGATCGTTGGATTATCGGTGCATTGTGAATGACATATTGTGGTAATAGTCAAGGACTATGAGCACTGCACTAAAGTCGTCCAGATATGGAAAAACCCCGGTCAATGCCGGGGTCAGAAATTTCAGGTATTGGCGACTGGAATCAGGCCAGCTTGTACTTGGTAATGAGGTCCAAGGCGATGATGATGGCCACCCAGATCAGGGCCACGATGATGGTCAGCCGGTTCAGGTTCTTCTCGGCTGCGCCTGAGGTGCCAGCGTTGGAGCCGATTCCGCCGCCGAACATATCGGACAGGCCGCCGCCCTTGCCCTTGTGCAGCAGAATCAGCATGGTCAGCAGTATGCTGGCGAGGATCACAACGACTTCGAGCACAATCTTGACAATGGTCACGGCACATACCTCCATGTAAGGAACTGGGAACAAGTATACAGACACCCGGGGAAAAACGCATCAACCCTTGGCAGCCAGTCGCACGATCCGCGCGAACTCCTCCACATCCAGGGAGGCGCCGCCCACCAGAAAGCCGTCCACATCCGGCTGGGTGATCATCTGGGAGGCGTTCTTGGAGGTGACCGAGCCGCCGTAGAGGATGCGCACGGCCTGGCCGGCAGGCTCTCCGAACTTGCCTGAGATGTGGTCGCGGATGGCCCGGGCGGCCTGCTGGGCGGTGTCGGGAGTAGCGACCATGCCCGTGCCGATGGCCCAGACCGGTTCGTAGGCCACGATCAGGTTTTCCATGTCCTCCTTGGCCAGGTCGCGGGTGACGTCGTTGACCTGGCCGACGGCGAAGTCCAGCTGGATGCCCTGGCGGCGCTCCTCGTAGCTCTCTCCCACGCAGAGGATGGGCTTCATGCCTGCAGCCAGGACGGCCCGGACCTGGTCGACGATGTTGGCGTCGTCCTCAGGATGGTACTTGCGCCGCTCGGAGTGGCCCACGATGACGTAGCTGCAGCCCAGCTGAGCCAGCATGTCCGCGGACACATCCCCGGTAAAGGCCCCTTGGGCGGTCACGGAGACGGCCTGGGCCCCGTATTCGATGGGCAGGTTGTCGGCCTCCACCAGCACCTGGACGGAACGCAGGGCGGTGAAGGCGGGCATCAGAGCCACCTGGCAGCGCCTGCGGTCGAAGTGGGCGTCGCGCAGGAGCCAGGCCAGCTTCTGCACGAAATAGGTGGCTTCCAGGTGGTCGAAGTTCATCTTCCAATTGCCGGCCACCAAGGGAATGCGTGCCATACCAGACCTTTCCATCCTCGCAACAACAACAATGCCGGGCCGCCGGATGCGAAACCCGGTGACCCGGCATTGCCCGTCTGTCTGCCGATTTTACTCCAGCACCTTCAGGCCCGGAAGCTCCTTGCCCTCAAGGAACTCCAGCGAGGCGCCGCCGCCGGTGGAGATGTGCGAGAAGCCATCCTCGGGGAAGCCCAGGTTGCGCACGGCCGAGGCGGAGTCGCCGCCGCCGACGATGGTGAAGGCTCCGGCCTTGGTGGCGTCGACCAGGCCCTGGGCCACAGCCCGGGTGCCATCGGCGAATGCCGGGAACTCGAAGACGCCCATGGGGCCGTTCCAGACCACGGTCTTGGAGTCCACGATCTTGTCGTGGAAGAGCTTCTGGGAGTCGGGACCGATGTCCAGACCCATCTTGTCTGCGGGGATGCCGTCGGCAGGAACCACCTGATGAGGCGAATCCGCCTTGAACTCGTCAGCCACCACGATGTCGGTGGGCAGAACCAGCTCCACGCCCTTCTCGCGGGCGGTGGCCATGTAGCCCTTGACGGTGTCGACCTGATCCTCCTCCAGCAGGGAGGATCCGACCTCATAGCCCTCGGCCTTGAGGAAGGTGAAGACCATGCCGCCGCCGATGACCAGACGGTCGGCCTTGCTGAGCAGGTTCTCGATGACGCCCAGCTTGTCGGAGACCTTGGAGCCGCCCAGGACCACAGTGAAGGGCCGCTCGGGGTTCTCGGTCGCCTTGGACAGGGCCTTGACCTCCTTCTCGACCAGCAGGCCTGCTGCGGAGGGCAGGAACTTGGCCACGGAGTAGTTGGAACCCTGGGCGCGGTGGACCACGCCGAAACCATCGGAGACGAAGACATCGCCCAGGTCGGCGATCTTGCGGGCGTAGGCGTCGCGCTCGGCCTCGTCCTTGCTGGTCTCCTCGGGGTTGTAGCGCACGTTCTGCAGCAGGACCACGTCGCCGTCGTTCATAGCGGCCACCTTGGCATGGGCATCGGGACCATAGGTGTCCTCGGCCAGAGGAACCTGCACGCCCAGCAGCTCGCCCAGGCGGGCGGCCACGGGGGCCAGGCTCAGCTCGGGAACGACCTTGCCCTTGGGGCGACCCAGGTGGGCCATGAGGATGACCTTGGCGCCCTGACCACGAAGCTGCTCGATGGTTGGCAGGGCGGCGCGGATGCGGCCGTCGTCCGTGATGGTGATGCCGTCCAGCGGCACGTTGAAGTCCGCGCGGACGAGCACGCGCTTGCCCTTGAGATCACCGAGGCTCTTCAGTGTTTTCATGCGTATCCTTTCTGACTGCGGGTCCATGCGCCCGCTCCCCTGCCATGGTACTCAGGCAGACCGACCTGTGTGAGATATCTCACTCTTGTTTTGCTTGTTCCTCGGCCCTCTTCTTTTCGACCTTGGTGGCCAGCTGCAGCAGACGGCGGATGCGTCCGGCGATGGCGTCCTTGGTGACCGGCGGGTCGGCCAGGCGGCCCAGCTCTTCCAAGGAGGCCTCACGGTGGTCCAGACGAAGCTGGCCGGCTGCACGCAGGTTCTCGGGGATGTCATCACCCAGAATCTGGAAGGCCTTGGTGACCTTGGCGCTGGCCTCGACGGCGGCCTTGGCGGAACGGCGCATATTGGCGTCATCGAAGTTGGCCAGACGGTTGGCCTTGCCGCGGGATTCCCCGTCGCTGCGCTTGCCGGTCCACTCACGGGAGGACTTGGGGGCCCCCATCAGGTTGAGCATGCGTTCGATCACGTCCGGGTCGCGCAGGGTGACGCGCTCGGAGCTGCGCACCTGGCGGGCCTTGGCGTTGATGCCCAAACGGCGGGCGGCGCCCACCAGGGCCAGAGCGGCCTCGGATCCGGGGCAGACGATTTCCAGGTAGGAGGCCTTGCCCGGGTCGGACAGCTCGCCATGGGCCAGGAAAGCCCCTCGCCAGGCGGCCTTGACCTGGGCGATATTGCCGGAGACGATGTCGGCGGGAAGACCGCGAACCGGATGCTTGCGACGGTCCAGCAGGCCGGTCTGCAGGGCCAGGGCGCCGCCCGCCCGCAGCACGCGGACCGAGTAGCGGGTCAGGTTGCCGGTGGGGGCCTGCCGCTTGACCTGGATCAGATCGGAATCATGGCCGTAGACGTCCCTGATGGTGTTCTGCAACCACTGCGCTGCCGGCAGGGAGTCGAATTGCGCTTCCACCACAATGTGACGCTGAATGATGTGCAGTCCACCGCCAAAGCGGATCATGGCCGCCGATTGTGCTTTCTTGGCAGAGGGGGGTTCGTTGTCAATCGCGGCCAGCTCGCTTTTGACATCATCAAGTAGGGCCAAGAGCCGTCCTCCTACGAAAAAATACTGAAAAATGAATACTTCTCGGCCGCGCGACACACCTGCCACGCCGACCACCGGATTACTGTGATACCGAATATCTTGGACAAATTGCGCCTTTGGCTATCCGCGGGAACGGTGCGGCAGCTCGCGGGCCGAGACCGTCACCTCCATTCCACGGGACCGCAGACGGGCGGCCAGAGCGTCGGCCATGGCCACTGAGCGGTGCTGTCCGCCAGTGCAGCCAAAGGCGATGGTCACATAGTGCTTGTCCTCGCGTGCATAGCCGCTGAGCGCGGTCAGAATGGCCGTCGTGTAGGCATCCAGGAACTCCTTGGCGCCCTCGCTGGCCATCACATAGTCACGGACCGGGCCATCGTGGCCGTTCAGGTCCCGCAGCTCGGGGACCCAGTAGGGGTTGGGCAGGAAGCGCACGTCGGCCACGAAGTCGGCGTCGATGGGCAGGCCGTACTTGAAGCCGAAGCTCATGATGTGCACGCCCACGGTGGTCGGACCGGAGCCCAGGACCATTTCGTACAGGCGGGTGGAGAGCTGATGGATGCTCAGGTTGGAGGTGTCGATGACCATGTCGGCACGCTCCTTGAGCCCGCTCAGCAGGCGGCGCTCCTCCTGGATGCCGTCGATCAGACGGCCCGAGCCCTGCAGGGGGTGGGGTCGGCGGACGGACTCGTAGCGTTTGACCAGCACCTGGTCGGAGGCATCCAGAAAGAGGATGCGGCAGCGCACACCCAGGTCGTCCAGGTGGCTGAGCACGGCCGACAGGTCGTCGAAGTAGGAGCGGGAACGGACGTCGATGACGGCAGCCAGGCGGTGCAGGGAGCTTCCGGCCGAGGTCATCATGTCGACCAGGGGCACCAGCAGACGCGGGGGCATGTTGTCGACCACATACCAGCCCATGTCCTCCATGGAGTCGGCGGCGCGGGAGCGGCCTGCGCCGGACATGCCTGTGATCAGCAGTACCTCAAAGCCTGCGAAGGGCGGTTTTTCCGTCGTCATCGTCATGCCTCCCTCAAGGCTCGGTCCATAGCGGCCACCGGAACAGCGGCCAAGGGTCGACCGGTCATCAGCGCCACCTGACGCACGGCTTGATAGAGCAGCATCCGTTCGCCGCTGATGGCCCGGGCGCCCGGCCGACGGCGGAAAGCCTTCATGAGCGGGGTGGGCCGGGGGTCATAGACCACATCCAGCAGGACCGGGCTCATGCGACCGTGGTCATCAGCCCTGTTGAGCAGATTGGCCAGGGGGTCGGCAGCACCCGAAGGCAGGGTGGAGACGACAATATCGGCCCTGGTCAGGGCCTTTTCGGCTGCCTCAGCCTGGTCCATGGCCGTAACTGTTGGCTCAGGCAGACCCAGCCGGGAGGCAAGGTCCAGCATGTGGTCACAGTGCTCCGGGTTGCGGGCCAGCAGGTCCACACGCTCGACTCCTAGCACCTTCAAGGCACAGAAGGCGGACTCGGCGGTGTTCCCGTTGCCGATGACCAGGGCTCTCGCTCCCCCATACGGTTGGTCGGGAAGCCGGTCCTGCCGTCCCTGACCGGCTGCCTCAAGCAGGGCGGCCAGATCGTCAGGGTCTTCGTCGGCCCGGCAGCGGTCGGCAGCCTCCAGCAGGGCAGCCACAATCCCCTCCACGTCGGTGTTGTACAAGGACAGACCCTTGGCTGGGCCGCCCTGTGCAAAGACTGCTGTGTTGGCTACGCCCAGGGTTCTGGACCAGCAGTCACAAAAATCTCCCAAGGGACCCACGGCACTCTTCAAGGGCATGGTCAGGCTGAGACCGGACCAGGAGGGGTCAAGGCCATGGATAAAATTCGCCAGGCCGTCAGCGTCCATGCGCACACGGTCGTAACGCCAGCCGTCCAGGCCCAGCGCGGCATAGGCTGAGCGATGCAGGAGGGGCGAAAGGGAATGGCTGATGGGGTCGCCCAGGACGGCACAACGGCGATCAGGCCCGTTCATATCAGCAATCACGCACCAATCACGATCAGGGCATGGCCCTTTGCCAGCCTCCTGAGCCATTTTATCGCTGGCTGTCCCCGGCCTGATCCTGGTCGCTGTGCAGGGCCTGATAGATGGCCTCGGCCTTGGCCGAGCCGATGCCCTTGACGGCCTCCAGCTCCTCCTGGGAGGCCTGGCGCATGCGCTTGACCGACCCAAAGTGATTGAGCAGCTTCTTCTGGTAGGCGGGGCCGATGCCCGGAATCTCATCCAGGGCCGACCGAAGGGCACCCTTGCGCCGGGGCTGCCGGTGGTAGGTGATGGCGAACCGGTGGGATTCGTCGCGCACGCGCTGCAGCAGGTACATGCCCTCGGACTGGCGTTTGAGGATGATGGGATAGTCGTCGTCAGGCACCCAGACCTCCTCCAGGCGCTTGGCCAGCCCGCACAGGGCCACATCGTCCACTCCGCAGTCGTGCAGGGCCCGGGCAGCGGCGGTCACCTGGGGCTTGCCGCCATCGACCACGACCAGGTTGGGCTTGTAGGCGAAGTGGCGGGCGGCGGTGTTCTGCTGGACGATGGCCCCCTCCTCCTGCTCCACCAGTTCGGGCGCCTTATCGCTGGCCTTTCGCTCGGCCTCCATGCTGTCGCCGCTGTCGCCGGCGATGTTGCCGTGGCGGAAGCGCCGGGTCAGAGTCTCGTAGATGGCGCTCATATCGTCCACAGCGCCCTTGCCGTCCTCGCCGCGGATGGCGAACCGGCGGTACTCGGACTTCTTGGGGACCGCGTCCTCGAAGACCACCATGGAGGCCACCTGGAACTGGCCGCCCACGGTGTTGGAAATGTCGTAGCACTCGATGCGCAGCGGAGCGCGATCCAGCCCGAGGGCCTTGGCCACGTCGTTCATGGCCTGGGTGCGGGTGCCCATGTCGCTCATGCGGCTGAGCTTGCTGCGCTGCAGGGCCTGGCGGGCGTTGGCGTTGGCCCGGTCCATCAGGGACTTCTTCTCCCCCCGGCTGGCCACTCGGATGGTCACTGAGGATCCGCGCAGCTCACGCAGCCACTCCTGCAGGTCGCCGGTCCGGTCGGGCTGGATGGGGACAATGACTTCGGGAGGCACTGGCGAGATGGGGGCCAGCAGGTCGGCTCGTCCGGTCTGATCCTGATGGCGATGCCGGCTCCTGGTGGCCCTGGCCCGCGCTTCGGCATCCAGGGCCGTGACCTTCTGGGTGGAACCCATGGCGTCCCTGTCCTGGCTGATGGAGACAGGGATATCCGACTCTCCGGGCAGCTTGTGCAGCTCGCTGTCGTTCTCATTCATCAGGTCCGAGTAGACCTGCACCAAGAGGTCGCTGATCAGTTCGCTGTCGGAGACGTCCTCGACCCGCTCCACGCTCCAGTTGCGTTCGCCGCGGATGGCTCCCGAGCGCACGAAGAAGGCGTGGACCGAGGCCTCCAGTTCGTCCGAGGCCACGCCGAAGACGTCCACATCCACGTTGGAGGCGAAGGCCACGGCGTTCTGCTCAATGACCGTGTCCAGCATGGCGATTTGGTCGCGCAGGCGGGCGGCCTTCTCGAAGTCCAGATCCTTGCTGGCCTTCTGCATGCTCCTGGTCAGCCCGGCCCGGTAGCTCTTGCCCAGCCTGCCGGTGATGACCCCGGTCAGCTCAGTGCAGAGACGACGGTGGTCGCTGGCGCTGATCCGGCCCACACAGGGGGCCGAGCACTTGCCGATGGAGGCCAGCAGGCAGGGGCGGCCGCTGAGCTTGGCCTTGCGGAAGACGCCGGGGGTGCAGGTGCGCACCGGGTAGGTCTTGAGCAGGGCGTCCAGGGTGTGCTTCATGTCCCAGACCTTGGCGTAGGGGCCGAAGTAGCGGGTGTCGTGCCGCTTGCGCACGCGGGTCATCCATACCCGGGGAAACTCCTCCCCCACAGAGACGGCCAGGTAGGGGTAGGTCTTGTCGTCGCGCAGCTTGACGTTGAAGCGCGGGTCGAACTCCTTGATCCAGGTGTATTCCAGGGTCAGGGACTCCAGGTCGGTGCCCACCACGGTCCACTCCAGGCTCCGGGCCGTCAGCACCATGGTCTGGGTGCGCGGATGCAGGTTCTCCAGGGGCTGGAAGTAGTTGGTCAGACGGTTGCGCAGGTTCTTGGCCTTGCCCACGTAGATGACCCGGCCATCGCCGTCCCGCCACTTGTAGACCCCCGGCTGAGTGGGAATGTCCGAGGTCTTGGGACGGAAGAGGTCACGGCTGTCGCCCAGCAGGGGTGCGCCGTTTTTGTTGACGCCGGTCGTGGTGCCGGTGGCGGACTCCTCCTCCAGGGCTTGGGCGGTGCGTCGCCATACCTGCGGCGTGTGCCGCTCGAAGCAGCTGCGGGTCATGATCGGGTGGCCTTGGCTACCTTGGCGGGATCCAGCATGGGCTTCAGATACTTGCCGGTCCAGCTGTCCGGATTGGCGGCCACCTGCTCGGGGGTGCCCTGGGCCACCACGGTGCCGCCGCCGTCGCCGCCCTCCGGTCCCAGGTCGATGATCCAGTCGGCGGTCTTGATCACATCCAGATTGTGCTCGATGACGATGACCGTGTTGCCCTTGTCAACCAGGCCGTGCAGGACCTTGAGCAGCTTGCGGACATCCTCGAAGTGCAGGCCTGTGGTGGGCTCGTCCAGGATGTAGACGGTCTTGCCGTCGGAGCGCCGCTGCAGCTCGGTGGCCAGCTTGACCCGCTGGGACTCGCCTCCGGACAGGGTGGGTGCCGGCTGGCCCAGGCGGATGTAGCCCAGGCCCACGTCCACCAGGGTGTCCAGGTAGCGGGCGATGGAGGGGTAGGCCTTGAAGAAGTGGGCGGCCTCCTCGATGGGCATATCCAGCACATCCGAGACGGTCTTGCCGTTGTAGGTGACCTCCAGGGTCTCCCTGTTGTAGCGCTTGCCATGGCAGGTCTCGCACTGCACGTAGACGTCGGGCAGGAAGTTCATCTCGATCTTGATGGTCCCGTCACCGTGGCAGGTCTCGCAACGGCCGCCCTTGACATTGAAGGAGAAACGACCCGGGCCATAGCCGCGCACCTGGGCCTCGGGGGTCTTGGCGAAGAGCTGGCGGATCTTGTCCCAGACGCCGGTATAGGTGGCCGGGTTGGATCGCGGGGTGCGGCCGATGGGGTTCTGGTCCACATGGATGACCTTGCGCACCTGGTCCACACCCTCCACCCGGGTGTGCTTGCCGGGCACGATGCGGGCGTTGTTGAGCTGGTCGGCCAGGACCGGGTAGAGGATGGAGTTGACCAGGGTGGACTTGCCGGAGCCGGAGACGCCGGTGACGAGGGTCATGACCCCCAGCGGGAAGGAGACCTTGAGGTTCTTCAGGTTGTTCTCCCGAGCCCCCACCACAGTCAGCTGCCGGGTCTTGCTGGTCTTGCAACGGCGCTTGGGCACCTCGATGGACCGGCGACCAGCGATGTAGTCGGCGGTGATTGAACGGGAGGCCTTGACCAGATCCTGCGAGCGCCCGGAGAAGATGACCTCCCCGCCGTGCTCGCCGGCTCCCGGGCCGATGTCGACCAGCCAGTCGGCCTGGCGGATGGTGTCCTCGTCGTGCTCGACCACAATCAGGGTGTTGCCCAGGTCGCGCAGCCGCTGCAGGGTCTTGATCAGCCGGTCGTTGTCCCGCTGGTGCAGGCCGATGGAGGGCTCGTCCAGCACGTACATGACGCCCACCAGGCCAGAGCCGATCTGGGTGGCCAGGCGGATGCGCTGGGCCTCGCCGCCGGAGAGGGTGGCTGCCGCCCGGGACAGGGTCAGGTAGTTCAGGCCCACGTCGTTGAGGAAGCGCAGGCGGGCGCGGATCTCCTTGAGGACTTCCCCGGCGATCTTGGCCTGGGCGCCCTCCATGTGCAGACTCTCAATCCACTTCAGACTGGCGGACACGGCCATGTCGCAGACCTGGGCGATGGACAGGCCATCCACGGTCACTGCCAGCACCTCGGGCTTCAGACGCTTGCCCTGGCAGACCTGGCAGGGCACCTCGCGCATGTAGGACTCGTAGTACTGCTTCATGGGCTGCGAGTCGGTCTCGTCGTGGCGGCGCATCAGGGTGCGGACCACGCCTTCGAACCCGGTGGTGTACTCGCGCAGGCGGCCCCAGCGGTTCCGGTAGGAGACGTCCACCTTGAAGTCGTGCCCGTACATGACGGCGTGGCGGACTTCCTCCGGCAGGTCCTTCCAGGGGGTCGAGGTGGAGAAGCCCATCTCCTTGGCCAGGCCGTCCAGCAGGTGGCCGTAGAAGCGCTGCTGGCTCTTGGTGCCGCTCCAGGGCTCCACGGCCCCGTCCTTGAGGCTCTTCTCCGGGTCGGGCACCACCAGCTCGGGGTCGATCTCCAGGTTGAATCCCAGGCCTGTGCAGGCCGGGCAGGCTCCGTAGGGGGCGTTGAAGGAGAAGGTCCTGGGCTCGATCTCGTCCAGCTCCAGCTCGTGGCCGTTGGGGCAGGACCGCTTCTCAGAGAAGGGCTGGCGACGCTCGGGATCCTTGGCATCCAGATCCACGAAGTCGGCCACCACGGTCCCCTTGGCCAGTCGCAGGGCGGTCTCCACGGAATCTGTCAGCCGCTGGCGCATGCCCTCGCGAATGACCAGCCGGTCCACCACCACCTCGATGGTGTGCTTCTTCTGCTTGGTCAGCTTGATGGAGTCGGACAGCTGGTGCATGTCCCCGTCGATGATGGCCCGGGAGTAGCCGTCGGAGCGCAGGAGCTCCAGGGTCTCCACGAACTCGCCCTTACGGCCCTTGACAATGGGGGCCAGGAGCTGGAAACGGGTCCCCTCCGGCCTGGACATGAGGGTGTCGACGATCTGCTGCGGCGACTGGGCGCGCACCTCGGCGCCGCAGACCGGGCAGTGGGGAATACCGGTTCTGGCGAAGAGCAGACGCAGGTAGTCGTAGACCTCGGTGATGGTGCCCACGGTGGAACGAGGGTTGCGATTGGTGGTCTTCTGATCGATGGAGACGGCCGGGCTCAGGCCCTCGATGAAGTCCACATCGGGCTTGTCCATCTGACCCAGGAACTGGCGGGCATAGGCGGAGAGGGACTCCACGTAGCGGCGCTGACCCTCGGCGAAGAGGGTGTCGAAGGCCAGGGAGGACTTGCCGGAGCCCGACAGGCCGGTAAAGACCACCATCCGGTTGCGGGGTATGGACAGGTTGACATTCTTGAGGTTGTGGGCCCGGGCGCCTTGGATGACGATCTTGCGGTCGTTGGGCACCATGGACAGGTCCGCCACCAGGGACCCCTTGGATTCGATCATGCGCGGGTTTTCGATGGCCGCGTCCACTGTCGACTTAGGCTTGTTCTGCTGCTTCACGTGCTTCCCATCCGCTTCCCTGAAGACCCATGGCCAAGGCTGAGGCCAAAGCCTGACCATACTATCGCCGGGGCCGAATAATTCGAACAGGTGTTCGATGACGGCTTAGATGGACGGGTCGGGCGGATCCAGGGTCGGATGGCTGCAGCCGTTGAGGAAGCAGTCGTGCTGGTGGTCGTTGATCATGCCGGCCGCCTGGAGGAAGGAGTGGACGGTCACAGGTCCAAGGAATCGCAGGCCCAGGTCGCGCATGTCCTTGCAGACGATGGCCGACAGGTGGTCGTAGCGCGGTATGGAGGGATCGTCCGGGTAGTCGTGGTTGATGGTCTGGCCGCCGGTGAAGGACCAGCAGTAGCGGTCGAATGCCTCGCCGGGGAATTGGCTGGCGATCAGGGCGGCATTGGCCACGGTGGCTTCGATTTTGCGTCGATTGCGGATGATGGCCGGGTCGTCCATGAGACGGTTGATGCGGTCGGCATCGAAGGCTGCGACCGCTTGAATACCGAAGTTGTCGAAATCCTTGAAGAGAGCCTGGCGGCGGTGCAGGACCAGCTGCCAGCTGAGCCCACACTGGAAGATCTCCAGGGAGAGCATGGCGAAAAGCCTCTGGGAGCCGTGCAGGGGGCGGCCCCACTCATGGTCGTGGTAGCTGCGCATGAGCGGATCGTCCACCCGAGCCCAGTCGCAGCGATATACAGGTTCGGCCATCTTGCACTCCCCTCTGCAGTATTTGGCTTCAGGATTTGGCTTCAGGCTAGCACCGGCGGTCACCCAGACCGGGTGGTCAATACCACCGAGCCAGGCGGGCCGCTTTACAGTTGAATCAGAGGCCGGTCGGCCCATGCCCGGGGTCATCCCCATGGCGGCAGTATGGTTGCGACCGGCAAGGAGAGGAAGCATGTGCCATGACTGACAAGGACAATCCGCGCAGACTCTGGACCGACAATGAGGACCCGGTCGAGAGGGCCAAGCGCACCTCCCCTGCCATGCAGGGCAACCAATCAACCTCGGGCTCGTCATCGGCAGCCCGGAGTTCGAGGAATGAGAGTTCAGCATCTTCTAGTGCGTCGACTTCAAATTCTTCGACTTCGAATTTATCTAGTTCAGGTTCATCGTCTTCAAGTGCCGCAGCCAAGCAGTCTGGTGATTCGTCGAAGAAGTCATCGACTGAAAAAACCAGTACAGATGAGACCGCCAGTAGAGGCGAGAGGCGCTCTGATAACAGCAGAACTGAGGCAGAGAGGGAATCAAATCAAGCCAAGGAACCGGAACAACAGCAGGGTCAGCCCGAGAAGGAGCAGGAATCCTCCAAGGGGCGCGGCTGGAAGCTCTTCGAGGACATCCTGCTCTGGGTGGCCTGGGTGGCCATGGTGGGCTTCAACGGCTATGCGGAGGTCTACCACTTCAATGGCACGACCGTGGGCGGGCTGGCCCGCAAGGTCGATCTGTGGATCATGCCCGCCGGCTACGTCTTCGCCATATGGGGAGTCATCTACATCGCCCTGGCCATCTGGCTCTTCCGCTTCTGCCTGGCCGGTCCCAGCCGCAAACGTCTGGGCTTCCTGCCCTTTACGCTGAGCGGGCTGCTCTTCGTGGCCACCTGCTGCCTGAACATCGCCTGGCTGGCCCTGTGGCACATGGAGCGCAACTTCTGGGCCCTGGTCATCATCCTCATCCTGACTGTGCTGGCCTGGATGCTCTATGCCCTGGTGCGCCGGGACGCCACCAAGGCCGGGACCCCCACCGCAGCCAAGGCCCTGGACTGGATTCCCCTGTCCATCTACGCCAGCTGGCTGAGCGTAGCCACCCTGGTCAATGCCGGATACATGGTGGTGGCAGGGCACAAGGTCGGCAGTGCCGTCCAAGGATTCGCCACCATCATCGTGGTCGGCGCGCTCCTGGCGGTCGCCTACCTGATGAACAGGCACGGCAAGGACTGGGTCTTCGGCCTGGTGGTCATCTGGGCCTGCCTAGGCATCGGCATCAGGATCTTCTCCTTCGCGGCCGCTATGGGCGTGCTGGTCATCGCCCTGACCGCCGTGGGCGCCTTCCTGGTCTACTTCCCCTGGAACAAGTTCAGGCTGGTCCGCCGCTGACCCATCCGTGATTCATCCATTGCCCCGTCAGCCGAGACGCACTGGCGGGGCTTGCTTCTTGCTACCATGATTCCTTGCAAGTTTTGAATCCATAAGGAAAGCGGGGTCGGAGGCGGCATGGCTATTGAGGCGCAGGGACTTGAGATCCGGATAGGTGCCCGACTACTGCTGCAAGCCACCGACTTCCACGTGACCAAGGGCGACCGGATCGGCCTGGTGGGCCGCAACGGCGCCGGCAAGACCACGCTGACCCGGGTCATCACCGGCGACATGCTCCCCTCGGCCGGCAAGGTGCGGGTGACCGGACAGCTGGGATATCTGCCCCAGTCCACCCATGCGGGCGACTCCGAGCAGAGCGCCCTGGACCGGGTCATGAGCGCCAGGGACATCGCATCCATCATCCAGCGGATGCGCAAGGCCGAGACCGAGATGACCAGTCCTGACCCCAAGGTCATGGAAAAGGCCATGAAGCGTTACGACAAGGCCCAGCAGGACTTCGAGAACGCCGGCGGCTATGCGGCCCAATCGCAGGCCATCGTCATGGGCGAGAGCCTGGGGCTGAGCCAGGAGACGCTGCAGCAGGCACTGGGCACCCTCTCCGGCGGACAGCGCCGACGGGTCGAGCTGGCCAGGATCCTCTTCTCCGATGCTGACACCCTGATTCTGGACGAGCCCACCAACCATTTGGATGCCGACTCCATCGAGTGGCTCAAGGGCTACCTGCGCCGGTTCGAGGGCGGCTTCCTGATCATCTCCCACTCCACCGAGCTGCTGGACGAGACCGTCAACCGCATCTGGCACCTGGATGCCCAGCGTTCCTGCATCGACATGTACACCATGGGATGGAAGGCCTACCTGCGCCAGCGGGTAGTCGACGAGGAACGCCGGCGCCGTGAACGCGAGGTGGCCGAGAAGAAGGCCGACCGTCTGATGCGGCAGGGCATCCGCCTGCATGCCAAGGCCACCAAGGCCGTGGCCGCCCAGAACATGATGCGCCGTGCCCAACGCCTGCTGGCCGACACCCAGGAGGCGGAGAAGGCCGAAAAGGTGGCCGACCTGCGCTTCCCGGATCCCGCCCCCTGCGGCCGCACGCCCATCATGGCCGAGGACCTGTCCAAGGCCTACGGCTCCAACATCGTTTTCGCCGGCATCAACCTGGCCATCGACAAGGGCTCCCGGGTGGTCATCCTGGGATACAACGGCGCAGGCAAGACCACCACCCTGCGGCTGCTGGCCGGCATCGAGCAGCCCGACACGGGCAAGGTGACCCTGGGGCATGGGGCCAAGATCGGCTACTTCGCCCAGGAGCACGACACCCTGGATAACGACGTCAGCGTTCTGGAGAACCTGCAGCATGTGGCCCCTGACTTGGACAACACCCAGGCACGGACCATCCTGGGCTCCTTCCTCTTCTCTGGGGACGACGCCATGAAGCCCACCAAGGTGCTTTCGGGCGGCGAGAAGACCCGTCTGGCCCTGGCCACCCTGGTGACCAGCCGGGCCAACGTCCTGCTGCTGGACGAGCCCACCAACAATCTGGACCCTGCTTCACGGGACGAGATACTCAAGGCCATCGCCAAGTACGAAGGGGCCATCGTGCTGGTCACCCACGACGAGGGGGCCGTCAAGGCGCTCAATCCCGAACGGGTGCTGCTCATGCCCGATGGGGATGAGGACCTCTGGAGCGAGGACTACCTGGATCTGGTGGCCGAAGAGTAGGCAGCCACAATAGCGAAAAGCGGGTCAGTCGTCCTCCCCCAGGACCTCCACGCCTTTGACCCCTGGGGTCTGACCGATGGATTCGACCAGCTCGGTCACATCCCCCTTGCCCAGCAGGTTGACGGTGACATCGGCGCCCTTCCAGGCATCCCGGTGCAGCTCATGGATGGTGAGCACCCGGGATTCGAAGCCCATGCGGGTGGCCAGCAGCAGGGATTCGCGCAGACAGCCGTGGCCGTCCTGATATATGATGCGCAGGACCGTATTCTGACGGTTGCGCAGGAACCACTTGAGGATGGGCGCGATGACCAGGACGGCCAGAAAGTAGAAGATGACCGCCAGGATGGCAATGGCGAAGAGCTGGACCCCGCAGGCCATGCCCACGGCGGCGGCCACCCAGATGGCACTGGCCGTGGTCAGACCCTTGACCGAGTCGTGGTTGAAGAAGATGACTCCGGCACCGATGAAGCCGATGCCCGAGGCCACTCCGGCCGCGATTCGGGAGGCATCCCAGGAGTAGTTGCCCACAGCGGCCTGGATGCCGTAGAGGGAGACCATGGTGAACAGGCAGCTGCCCAGGCCCACCAGAATGTGGGTGCGGATGCCGGCGTCGTGTTTGAGGAACTCGCGCTCGAAGCCGATCAGGCCACAGAGCACCACCGTCAGGACTACCGCCATAATCTGGCCCTGGTTCGGCATTGCGAATCCCTGCATGTATTTCCCTTCCTGCCCTGGTAAATAGGCAGACCTTATAACGCTTGCAGGACAAGGCCATCGGATAGAGTGGAGCCAGCACGTGGCCGGCCGTGCCGCCGCACGTGGATCTTTTGAATGAGGGGTGTGATGCCATGAATCCGTCACCAGATGAACGCCGCGAAGCCCGCCGGACCCTGGCCACCAGCGCCTATACCGCTGACATGATCCGATCCTTGGAGCAGCCGTTTTTGGATGACGGGGTGCCCCTGATGCGCATAGCCGCCGGATCCCTGGCCTCCGTAGCCGACGTCATGCTGACCCAGGCCGGGCTGGAGCCGGCAGGCGCCAGGGTCGTCCTGCTGGCAGGGGCCGGCAACAATGGCGGCGACGGGCTCTATGCCTCGGCTGATCTGGCCGGGCATGGGGCCGACGTGACGGTGGTGGCCACCGGGCGCAGCCTGCACCAGGGTGGGCTGGATGCCCTGTTGCGGGCCGGCGGCGTGGTCACGGCCCTGGATCCCCAGGCAGCCATCCCCGGCTGCGAGGCACCGGCCGGACCGGACCAGGCGTCAGAGGAACTGGACCAGGCCCTTGAGCTATGCCGACAGGCGGATCTGATCATCGATGCCATGACGGGTATCGGCCTCAAGGGGGCGCTGCACGGCATTCCCGCCGCTCTGGCCGCAGACCTGGGCATGGAGGGCGGTCTGCCCGACAGGCCCGCCTGGCACGACCCCGCCGGACAGGATGGGCCCCTGGTGCTGGCTGTGGATACCCCCTCCGGCGTGGACATTGATGAAGGCACCCTGCCTGGGGCCTACATCCCGGCTGATGTGACCGTGACCATGGGGGCCATGAAACCCTGCCTGATGCTGCCTCCGGCCGCCTACGTCTGCGGCAGAATCGTCCTGGTGGACTTCGGCTTCGACACCTCGGCCCTGGTTCCCAGCGTCTCCTGCATGAACGCCGAGGACTGCGCCGGACTTCTGCGGGCGCCCCGGGTCGATGACACCAAGTACAGCCGGGGCGTGGTCGGCCTGGTCACCGGATCCGCCCTCTACCATGGCGCCGGGCTGCTCTCCAGCAGGGCGGCGGCCAGTGGCAACGTGGGCATGATCCGCTACTGCGGCCCCGAACAGGTGGGCGACCTGATCCTGCAGGAGCTGCCAGAAACAGTCCTGGGCCGCGGACGGGTGGAGTCCTGGGTGCTGGGCTCGGGCGTGCCCACCCGGCAGGCCCAGGAGGCTGCCGGATCTGAAGGCCAGGACGGCCAGCGGGACCTGATTGCCGAGATACTCAATCGTCAGGCTGCGGACCTGGACGAGGACGAGGCAGCAGCCGATCCGCCGGTGGTGGCCGATGCCGGAGCCCTGGACCTGCTGCCGGACCGTCTGGGCCCGCGCACGGTGCTGACCCCGCACGCCGGCGAGATGGCCGCCCTGCTCAATTCACATGGCGAGAACGTGGACGGCGGCCAGGTCATGGCCGAACCCCTGCATTGGGCTGTTCGCGCCTGCCAGCTGACCGGGGCCACCATTCTGCTCAAGGGGGCCATCACCCTGGTGGTCGGCGAGGACGGCACCGACCGCCCCCGGGTCATGACCACCGGTTTCGGTCCGGCCTGGCTGTCCACGGCCGGCTCAGGTGATGTGCTCTCCGGAGCCATAGGGGCCCTGTTGGCCCAGAACGCCGGACCGATCCAGGATGACGCAACATTGATGGTGGATCTGACGGCTGCTGCGACCTTCCTGCATGGGCTTGCCGGTTCCCTGGCCAGCGGCGGCAGGCAGACCGGCTGGGAGCAGCCGCTGATCTTCGATCCCCGCAAACCTCAGGACTTTGCGGATCTGGTAGCCGAGGACAACCAGCCGGAAGGCCAGGGAGTCGTTACGGGACGCATAGGACAGCCGATCCGCGCCGGACAAGTGGCTGATGCCCTGCCCAGGGCCATTGGTCTGGTCATGTCCAGAGCCGAGGGGGCGGCTGACCAAATCGACCAACCGATCCAAGATGGCGACGACATCTCTCAGTTCTTTGAGAACAGTTCGCTCTGGTTCTGACCCGCGTCATCAGGAAAGGAGTCGATGCGATGGCCTCGCAGCTCATCGTCATGCGTCATGGGGAAAGCGTCTGGACACAGAAGTCGGTCAACCGTTTCGCCGGTTGGGTGGATGTGCCCCTGACGGAACGCGGACTGGATCAGGCCCGCCATGCCGGCCAGCTGCTCAAAGAGTCAGGCCTGCTGCCCGACATGGTCTTCACCTCACTGCTGACCCGCAGCATCGTCACCGCCAACACGGTGCTGGATCTGGTTGATCGCGCCTGGATTCCGGTGGAGCGCACCTGGAGGCTGAATGAGCGCCACTATGGCGCCTTCCAGGGACAGACGCGACCGGCCATGCTGGGACGCTACGGCCAGCAGCAATTCACTATCTACCGACGCTCCTACGATGTTCGGCCGCCGGCCATCGAGACCGATTCACCCTACTTTCAGGGAGGGGATCCGCGCTATGCCCCAGCGATGGACGACGGGCTTGACGGCCAGAATCCGGCCCAGATCCGTGCCGAGTGCCTCAAGGACCTGCTGCTCCGCCTGCATCCCTACTGGCGCAGTCGGATAGCCCCGAACCTGGTCCAGGGCCGGACTGTGCTCATCGTCACCCACGGTTCCGTGGTCCGCAGCCTGATCAAGGTTCTTGAGCACGTGGACGACAAGGACATCCGATCCATCAACGTGCCCACCGGCGTCCCTATGGTCTACAGCTTCGAGACCGATGAAGACGGCAACCCCCAGGTCCAGGGCCCGGGTCGCTATCTGGATCAGGAGGCCGCAAACCAGGGCATGGCTGAAACCGCGGCCCTGGGCCGATAGGGCCTTGGGTATAGATTGGCTTATATGACACTGCTCCAACTGCGCTACATCGTCAAAATTGTCGAATGCGGCTCCATGAACGAGGCTTCGCATGAGCTCTACATCTCCCAACCGGCCCTGAGCTCATCGGTCAAGGAGTTGGAGAACGAGCTGGGCATCGAAATCTTCACCCGCCATTCGCAGGGGATTGCTCTGACCGTGGACGGGGCGGAATTCCTGACCTACGCCCGGCAGATTCTGGACCAGACCGACCTGCTGGAGGCCCGCTACCGGCAGGTCAGGCCCCGCAAGCAGCTCTGCCGGGTCTCCACCCAGCACTACATGTTCGCAGTCGAAGCCTTCGTGGAGATGATCAACTCCATCGATTCGGACGAGTACGAATTCACCATACGGGAGACGCGCACCAGGGACATCATCGACCAGGTGGCCACCCTCCAGTCCGAGATCGGCATCATCTACGAGTCCGACTTCAACAAACGGGTCCTATCCAAGATGCTCCGCGAGAAACATCTGGACTTCCACCCCCTCTTCCGGGCGGACCTGCATGTCTTCCTCGCCAGGACCAACCCCCTGGCCGATCGGGCCATGGTGACCATGAAGGATCTGGAACCCTACCCCTTCCTGCAGTACGAGCAGGGCGAAGAGGGTTCCTTCTACTTTGCCGAGGAGGCGGTCTGGCCCGACTACTCCCCCAAACAGATCACCGTGAGCGACCGGGCCACCATGCTCAACTTCATCGTCGGGCTCAACGCCTACACGGTCTGCACCGGCATCGACAACGAGGACCTGAATAACGAGAAAATCGTCAGCGTCCCCCTGGAGTCGGATGAATCCATGCTGGTGGGCTGGATCGTCAACAGCCGGACCAAACTGTCCCATGCCGCCGACCTCTACCTGGACAAGCTGCGCCAGGTGGTGTCCAACCACGGATACTCGCTGATCGAACAGGAGTCAGACAAGTAAAAGCCAGGCAAGCGACAGTCCAAGAGGTCACAGTTCCTCCTGTAGCGGTGACGAGTGAACTTCGCCGCTGGTCACTAGTCGCGGTTCACTTTACTGCCAACGCTTTTCCCTGCGCTCCGATGGAGGGCATCTTCCCCTGGTGGCCCACATCCTGCGATTTGAGTCCCAGGGCCTTGAGCAGGGCTTGATCCAGATGTTCCAATCCGCCTTGGCTCTTGGCTGCTGCGGTCAGATCCCAGACCCTGCCGTTGATCATGATGGTGGGGGTCGAAAACTCCCCTTTGGCGTCCTTGGCGTCCTTTCGGGTGATGGCATAGGCATTGACCTTGTCCACCCATGGCCGGTAGGCGCCCTGGGCGAAACGGTCTGCCAAAGCCTTGGGCACGCCCACGCCCACGGCCTTGTCGGCCAGACGTGCGTCGGAGACCGCCTGATAGGAGCTTTCATTGGGCTGAAAGTCTGCTGCAAAGACGGCGGCAGCGAAGGCCGGCAGATGGTCCGGGTCCTCCTGGGCCACCATGGCCAGGGCGTTGTCCACGCGGCTGGAGTACTGGTCACTGGAGGCCGAATCCAGGAAGTTCAAAAAGTTGTAGGTGACGTTGATCTGACCGGCGCTGATCATGCGCTGCAGCTGGGGATCAATGACCCGGCCCACCTTGCCGCACCAGGGGCACATGGGATCCATGAAGATCTCGAGGGTCGGTGCGTCGGCAACCTTCTTCTTGCTGCCGACCCCCTTGGTTGAAACAGTCAGCCCTCCCTGGTCGTCGGCCACCGAAGGCTTGACGGTGACCTCTTGCAGGGCCTTGTAGGCCTTGGCATCCCCGCTGGGACCCTGGCTGACTTGCGCGGTCGATGCTCCTGATGAGGGCTTTTGGGCTGACTGGTTGCCTGTTGCATGATCAGCCCACAGCATGTATATGCCTGCCGCAAGCACCAGCACAAGAGCCACCGCCACCAGTATCAACGGAACCCTCCGCGAGCTCTGTGCAGGTGCACTTTCTTCAGGGTCGCTCACCTGAGGCTGGCCTGTCTCCGCCGGCTTCTCCTCAGTCGAAATTCGCCCATCAGCAGGTTTTGCAGTATCCGCAGGTTTCACTGCATCAGCCGAAGTGGCCGAAACGGCAGGCTCCGCCGCATTCACCGCGTCGGCCGTAGCCTGGTCCGGTTCCTCATGACCGTTCTGCTCTAGCGGTTTTGTCATGATCCATGGCCTTCCTTGCGATGATGATCCGTCGGCCTGCCCGCCGGACCTTTACCAATCTACACGAGGGTCGGCCGACAGCATGACCGTCCGAAAAATGTGCGCCGATATGAGCTGGTCACTTGCTTAGGCCCCGTAACGCTCCAAGTAGTCTCTGGCGGCATCGGCGGTGCGCTGATCCAGAATGGGCGACCCGTCCGGGCCCTTCATAGAGGCAGCCGCATCGAAGATCTGACGGACGTTGACGATGCTGATGACCGGGAAGTGGAATTCGTCCATGATGGACTCGACAGCCGAGCCCTGGCCCTGTCCGGTACGCTCCATCCGATCCACGGAGAGCACCAGGCCGACGATGGTCACCTTGGCCTGGGACATGATCTTGGGCACCACCTGGCGAACCGCGGTCCCGGCGGTCATGACGTCATCCACCAGCAGCACCCTCATGCCGTCCCTGAGCTGGGTGCCGACCATGAGGCCTCCGTCGCCATGGTCCTTGACCTCCTTGCGGTCAAAGGTGTAACCGACCGGCATGCCGTGCGCCCCGCTCAGGGCGATGGCGGTGGAGACAGCCAGGGGTATCCCCTTGTAGGCCGGACCGAATACCGTGTCGATGTCGGCGGGCAGGGTCCCCCGCTTCACGGCCTGCACGATGGACCTGGCGTAGAACTCCCCCAGCAGGGCGATCAGCCGCCCGTCGTTGAAGGCTCCTGCGTTGATGAAGTAGGGCGAGCGCCGCCCCGACTTCAGGGTGAAGTCACCGAACTTGAGAGCCCCGCTCTGCAGCAGGAAGCTGGTGAAGCCCTCCTGGATGCGGCGGGTCTGCTCCTGGGCTTCCCCGTCTTGGTTGGTCGTGTTTTCGGCTGCGGATGCGCTCATCGCCAGCACTCCCCTTTCCTGAGCAAATCGGCCAGATCGGGCCGCTCGTCCAACAGATCGTCCAGCTCCCGGGCCACCCTCATGGGCGCCACGGGATCCACCAGGGCCGCAGCCCCGACCTCCACGGCGTTGGCCCCCGCGTAGAGGAATTCCAAGGCCGTGCGCCCCGAGTCGATGCCCCCGATGCCGATGATGGGAACCTCGGGCAGTGCCTGGCGCACCCGCCAAACGAAAGACAGCGCTATGGGCAGGATGCAGGGTCCTGAGACGCCGCCGGTGCCCTGGGCCAGGATGGGCCTGCCTGTGTTGATGTCGATGCGCATGCCCACCAGGGTGTTGATCAGACTGAGGGCATCCGCTCCCCCATCGACGGCCGCCCGGGCCACCTCCACGATGTCGGTGACGTTGGGGGTCAGCTTGACCACCATGGGCTTGTCGGTCAGGGCCCGAAGGCGGGTGATCAGCCGGTTCAGAGCCTTGGCGTCGGTGCCTACGGACATCCCCCCGTGTGAGACGTTGGGGCAGGAGACGTTGATCTCCAGCATGTCCGCCGGGGAGTCGGCCAGCCGTTCCACGACCGTGGCGTAATCCTGGTCGCTGTGGCCGGCCACATTGGTGACCACGTTGGCTCCCAGGGCCTTGAGCCTAGGAAGCTCGTCCACCAGGTAATGGTCCACGCCCGGATTCTGCAGGCCCACGGAGTTGACCATGCCGGCTGGGCTCTCGGCGGTCCTGGGCGTCGGGTTGCCCTCCCAGGGGACTGGCGAAACCCCCTTGGTGGAGATGGCGCCCATCTGGGAGACGTCGTAGTAACCCCCGCAGGCATCCAGGTTGAAAGTGCCCGAGGCCGTGCCCACCGGATTCTTCCAGGGCATGCCGGCCACAACCGTGCCATGCCGCCAAGCGTGCGGCTCCAGAGGGTCCATGATTGTCAACCCGCTCATCGTGCCTCCTTCTTGGCCTCGTCTGCATTCCAGATCAGACGGTCGGCGGCAAAGACCGGACCGTCCTTGCAGACCTTGAGCCTGCCGTCCACGGTGTCGACCACGCAGGCCACGCAGGTGCCATAGCCGCACCCCATCCTGGACTCCATACAGCACTGGGCAGGCAGGCCAAACGTACGGGCCCAGGCGGCCACGGCCCGCATCATGGGCAGGGGGCCGCAGGTCAGGATGATGGTTCGCCCGGGATCGATGTCGCCGCGAACCCGGTCCAGAAGGGTGATGACATCCCCGGAGGCATTGTCGATGGACTCCAGCCGGTCGGTCAGCGAGCCCATGATGGCATCGGCGAACCGGTGGTCCCGGTATCCCAGCAAGGCTGTGGTGCGCACATCGGACCGGCCTTGCAGGCACTGGGCTGCGCGGATCAGCGGGGGGACGCCCAGACCGCCGCCCACCAGCAGATAGTCAGCCGGCTTCTCCAGGTCGAAGCCATGGCCCAGGGGCCCCAGCAGATCCACAGCCATGCCTGGCTGCAGGCGGGAGAATTCGTAGGTCCCCTGGCCCACCACGGCAAAGATGATCTCAATCTGCTCGCCCTCCAGGACCCGGCTGATGCCGAAGGGCCTGGGCATCATGGTCATGCGGTCGGCCGAGTAGAGGTTGATGAAGGCTCCAGCCGGAGCATGGGCTGCCAGGTAGGGGTCGCTGATGAGCATCCGCCAGACCTGCCGGTCCAAGGGCTCCATGCCGGTGACCTGGGCGGTGCGCCGTCCGGGCAGCCGACCTGCCTCTTGGGCCTGCTCCTCCACCTGGCTGGTGGATATGAAGAGGTTGGGTTTCATCGGGCCTCCTTGATCGCCTGATTGAGATCGTCCTTCATGGCCTGCGCGGCTTGGCGAGCGTCGCGGGTGACCATGCCCAGGGCCGCCTGGACGCTGAGCTGCGGACTGTAGTCCGGATCCTTCCGCCAGGCTGCGATGATCCCCCGGGAGGAATTGACCACAGCGCCGCCGCCGGACCGGTCGAACATGGGTGCCACGTCTGTCGCCGAACCGCCCTGGGCACCGTAGCCGGGGACCAGGAAGAAGGTGTGGGGCATGGCCCGGCGCAGCAGAGCGCCGTCCTCAGGATGGGTGGCGCCGACCACGGCTCCAAGCCGGGAGTAGCCCGATTGGCCCATGGAGGGCTGCCCCCAGGATTCGACCAGTTCGCCCAGACGCTGATAGATGGTGCCGCCGCCTGAGTCCGCATCCAGGCCCAGTTCCTGGATTTGGCTGCCCGAGGGGTTGGAGGTGCGCACCAGGGCGAAGAGGTCGCCTTGGATGTGCTCGGCCGCCTGCAGGAAGGGTTCCACCCCGTCGGAGCCCAGGTAGACATTGATGGTCAGGGCATCCTCGTACCAGGGGAACCTCCCGCCTGTCCGGGCCGACCCGTCCACTGCCTGCCCCGGGGCGAAGGGCAGGGGAAGCCCGTCCAGGTGAGCGGCGTAGGCCTCGGCTGTTGAGCCGATGTCCCCGCGCTTGACATCCCCGATGACGTAGAGGCCACGGTCGGCTGCGGCCCGGCAGGTGCCGGTGTAGGCCCTGATGCCCCAGGGTCCCAGGGCCTCGTACATGGCGATCTGGGGTTTGACTGCAGGCACCAGGTCGGCCACGCCCTCCAGGATGGCCAGGTTGAAGCGCAGATAGGCCCGGGCCAGGTGGTCCGCCCAGACGGCCTGAGCCTGCTCGCCCTGGTTCTGCTGCGGGTCCTTGGGGTCCAGGCCCATCTGATCCATGCTCCCGGCGGCGCGCTGCCTGGCCTGTTCGATCAACTGGCTGGGCAGCAGTTCCGGTCGCGGATCCAGGCCGACCACCGTCGGATTGTGCTTGTCCTGGATGAGCGCGGTCAGTCGGTCCATGCTCGGTTCCTTTCCCTGGTGACGATGCGGCTTGCAGGCAGGCGGGAGAAGACCAGGAGCCCCTCCTTGAGGGTGGCCATGACCCGTCCGGCCAGTTCCGCGCCGGCAAAGGGGGTGTTCCGTGCCTTGGAGTGAAAGCGGCTGGGATCAACCTTCCACTTGGCCTCAGGATCCAAGATGACCAGGTCGGCAGGTGGCTGGCCGGCCTCGCTGCGCTGATCGACCTCCAGCTGAAGGTGACCAGTGTTGGCCTTGCGCGAGGGCAGGTCTTCGGGCAGGAGTCGCCGCATGCCCATAAGCTCGGCCGGGGCCAGGGACATGAGCTCTATCAGGCGGTCTTGGCCGATGAGTCCGCTTGTGACCAGAACCTGGTTGCAGACCGCGTAGGCAGTCTCCAGGCCGATGATGCCGTTGGGGGCATCCTTGAGCCCCAGCGCCTTCTCAGCGGCAGTGTGGGGGGCGTGGTCGGTGGCGATCATGTCCACAGTGCCGTCGGCCACGGCCTCCAGGGCCGCCTGCTGGTCGGCGCGGGAGCGCAGCGGGGGATTCATCTTGGCCATGCTGCCGCAACGCAGCAGATCCTCGTCGCAGAGAGCCAGATAGTGGGGCGCGGTCTCGCAGGTGACCGGCAGCCCACGGGCCTTGGCGCGGCGGACGGCCTCGAATCCTTCAGCGGTGCTGACATGCTGCAGATGCACCCGGGTGCCGGTGCGTTCCGCCAGGGCGATGTCGCGATTGATAATGGCGGTCTCGGTCGAGGCGGGAATCCCCTCCAGCCCCAGCTGGCGGCTCACGGCTCCAAGGTTGACCTGACCGTGCTCGTGGTGCTCACAGTGATCCAGGATGGGCAGGTCGACAGACCGGGCATTGGCGGCCACGGCCTCCAGGGTCTGATCGGTAACGGCCGAGCCGTCATCGCTGATGGCCACTACAGGGTGGGCCCATCCGTGGCCAGGCAGATGCTCCGACCAGTCGTCTGGGTTTGAGGCCTGACGGCCTGCCCGGTCCATGGTGGCCGCCACGCACAGGGCGTAGTCCACCGGCAGGTGCAGCCCATGGTCCCGCTCATAGGATTCCAGGTAGTCGATGACCGTGCGCCCGTCGGCCATCCGCGCTCGGCCGTCCATGGCAGGCTGGGTGTTGGGCATGAGCAGTATCAGCCCATAGCCTCCAGCCGCTGCAGCAGCGGTGCCGGTGACCATGTCCTCCTTGTCGGTCTGGCCGGGGTCACGCAGGTGGACGTGCGGGTCGACCAGGGCCGGAGCCAGCACCAGCCCCGAGGCGTCTATCCGATCCGCCCCTGCTGACATGGCACCGGTTTCGTCGATCAGCGCACTGTCGACGGCCTGGGGAAGCACCAGATCGACCGCCTTGCCGCTGCGCCAATCAGTCAACCCCAGCAGCCGCATGTCAGTCTTCAGCCTTCTCGTCGCAGTAGTCGCAGCGGTAGACCCCGGCAGCGTCCAGGTGGAAGCGCTGGTCCACGCCGGTCTCCACCGTGGTCACACAACGGGGGTTGACGCAGGTGATGACGTTGACCAGATGGCTGGGGCGGTCAGGCTGATGCTTGCTGACGATCCTGCCCTGCCGGACCACGTCGACGGTGGCCTCGGGGGCGATGAATCCCAAGGCGGTCAGATCCAGATCCCCGGTCTGCTCGATCTTGATGATGTCCTTGGACCCGTACTTGCGGCTGTCCGTGTTCATGATCAGGGCCAGCCGGGTCTGCGACGGATCCACGCGCAGGTAGTGCAAGACCTTGAGGGCTGTGCCCGCACGAACGTGGTCGATAATGATGCCATCAACAATGCTGGTGACCTTCATGCGGCCACCTCCTTCTGCTTGCGGTAACCGGGCAGCTCGTCACCCAGCAGGGCGCTCTCCAGGGCCATTCTGACCAGCATGCCGTTGCGGACCTGCTGGAAGTAGGCCGCACGCGGATCATCGTCCACCTCCACGGCGATTTCGTTGACCCTGGGCAGCGGGTGGAGGATGGCCATGTCGGGTCGTGCAGACCGAAGCTTGTCGGCATTCAGAATGTAGGTGTCGCGCAGGCGCAGGTAGTCGTCCTCGTTGAAGAAGCGCTCCTGCTGGACACGGGTCATGTAGAGCACGTCCAGGTCGCCGATGACCCCGTTCAGGTCGCCGGTCTCCCGGTAGGTGCAGTCGGCCGAGGAGCGGATTCTCTCCAGGACGTATTCGGGCGTGCGCAGCTCGTCGGGGCTGATCAGGACGAAGTCCACGTGGCCCAGGCGGCAGAGGGTGGTGATCAGGGAGTGGACGGTGCGGCCGAAGGTCAGGTCCCCGCACAGGCCGATGGTCAGGTGGTTCAGCCGACCCTTGCGGGCGCGTATGGTGGCCAGGTCGGTCAGGGTCTGGGTGGGGTGCATGTGCCCGCCGTCGCCGGCGTTGATGACCGGGACCGTGGCTGCCTGTGAGGCCACCAGGGCGGCACCCTCCTTGGGATGGCGGATGGCCACGATGTCGGCGTAGTTGGAGACCGTCTTCAGGGTGTCGCTGATGGACTCCCCCTTGGAGACGCTGGCCAGCTGGGCGCCGGCGAACCCGATGACCTGGCCGCCCAGACGGAGCATGGCCGTCTCGAAGCTGAGCCGGGTGCGGGTGCTGGGTTCGTAGAAGAGCGTGGCCAGGACCCGGCCGTCGCAGGTATGGGCCACCTGGCGGCGATGGGTGTCGATGTAGGCAGCCCGATCCAGCAAATCCAGGATCTGGGTCATGGGAATGTCGTCGAGGGTTACCACACTTCGCCCACGAAGGGGAACGACGGCGGAAGAGGTGTTGGATGCGTGATCAACTTGTTGGGACAACGGCTCACCTTCCTCAAGGTGGCCACCTTATGTGACCTGAACAAGCATACGACCCCGGATGGACCCAGGGTCAGCCGCCGTAGAAGAGCCGTTCCATGACCTGCCTGCAGCGGCGCATGGCCGCAAGAAGCTCGTTGACGAAGTGCTGGCCTCGGTGGGCCGGGTAGCCCAGGCAGACCGCGATGCCTCCCAGCACCTGCCCGTCGTCAGGCAGGATATCCGCCTGGGATACCCTTCCCGACCAGAGGAAGTTGGCGTTGCGGGCTGCCGTGCAGAGCACCCAGCTGCGGCGCAGGGCCTTGGCATCCTTGGCTTCTATGAGACCCGCCGCCTCCAGGGCGTCCAGGGCTGTCAGCGTGCCGGTGACCTGCAGCTCAGGCAGGTCGTGGGCGTGACGCAGCTGGAGGAGCTGCACCGTCCATTCCACGTCAGACAGCCCTCCCCGGCCCAGCTTCAGGTGCCGGTCCCGGCGCACGCCGCGCGGCAGCCGCTCGGCCTCCATCCGCGCCTTGAGCCGGCGAATCTGCCCCAGCTCCTCCTCGTTGGGCGGCTGCTGAGGGTAGCGCAGCGGATCGGCCGTACCCTCCAGAAAGTCCTGGGCCAGAGCGGCATTCCCGGCTGCGAATCTGGCCCGGATCAGGGCCTGATGCTCCCAGGTCTCCGACCATTCGCGGTAGTAGCGCTGGTAGGAGTCCAGGGAACGCACCAGAGGCCCCTGGCGTCCTTCGGGACGCAGGTCGAAATCCAAGTCGATGCCGGGCTCCAGACTGGCCCGTCCAGCCAGGACGGCCCGCAGGTCGGCGGTCACCCCACGCGCGAATTCCGCCGCCTGGTCCTGGCCGGCGCTCGAGGCAGGACGATAGATCAGCATGATGTCGGCATCCGAGTTGAAGTTGACCTCCCTGCCCCCGTAGCGACCCATGCCGATCACGGCCAGATCGGCTGGCGCGCTAGCCTGTTCCGAACGGTGGTCCACGGCCCAGTCCAGGGCGGCATTGATGGCCGCATCGTAGACATCGGACATGCCCGCCAGGCAGGCCTGCTGATCGTCCACCCCGCTCATCCAGCCCAGCCCAATCCGCTCGATCTCCTGGCGACGCATGGCCCGCACTGCGGTGGCGAACTCCTCCAATGAGTCCGCATGGCGGGTCCGATAGGCTGCGGCGCGCTTGTCCAGGGTGGCTCGATCACGAGGGATCATATCCTGGTCATGGCCCAGCCAGGTCACTGACTGGACGGACCGGGCCAGGGCGCCTGACAGATATCGGGAGTTGGACAGCACATGGCAGAGGCGGCGGGCGGCCGAGGTGGAGTCCCGCAGGAAGCCCAGGTAGGTGCTCTTGCCGCCGAAGTGCTCCTCCAGGGTTCGCCAGCCCAGCAGTCCCATGTCCGGATCCTGTCCCTCCCCCAGCCACTGGAGAACGGCGGGCATAAGAATACGGTTGATCCGCGCCGATCGGGTGACCCCTGTGGTCAGGGCCGTGACGTGGCGGATGGCTGCATCGGGGTCGGCAAAGCCGATGGAGGCGAACCTGGCGCGGGCCGCCTGGGGGCGCAGGCTGACCTCGTCCTCGTCCACCTGGGCGTTGATGGGCAGCATGGGACGGAAGTAGATGGCCTGGTGAAGGTTGCGGACTTCGATTCTGGTGGCCTGGTATTGGGCCAGCATCTGGTCGGCATGCAGACCGAAGGCCCGGGCCAGCCGTCGCAGATCGCGGTTGTTCTCCAGTTCCTCCAGGCTGGGTGGCCGCTGGCCGAGGGTGCCTGAACGGTTGATTTTCGGAAAGAGGTGGGTGCGCCGCAGCTGCCACATCTGCAGACGATGCTCCATGATCCGCTCGAACCGATAGTCATGATCCAGCTGGTCGCCATGCTTGGCAGAGATGTAGCCACCCTGGGCCAGTGACTGCAGAGCATCCAGGGTCGCCGGGCAACGCAGATCGGGGTCGCTGGAGCCGTGAACCAGCTGGAGCATCTGGACGGTGAATTCCACGTCCCGCAGTCCCCCCTGACCCAGCTTGATTTCGCGCTCCTTGCGGTCCTCGGGTATCAGCCGTTCCACCCGCTGGCGCATCCGCTGACAGTCGTAGACGAAGTTGGGACGCTGACAGGCACCCCAGACCAGCGGCTCGATCATGGCCGTATAGTCCTGTCCCAGGGCCATGTCGCCCGCGACAGGTCGGGCCTTGAGCAGGGCCTGGAACTCCCAATTTTCAGCCCATTGGGCATAGTAGTCGGCGTAAGAGGCCAGACGGCGCACCAAGGGGCCGTCACGCCCCTCGGGCCGCAGGGCAGTATCAACCTTCCAAAGCGGCGGCTCGGTCGATCCGGGGATGACCGCCTGGCAGACCCGCTGGAGGAGGACGGCCATGGCAGTGCCCACGGCGATGGGATCGGTCTCCTTCGAATCCGCCCCCGATGCCGGCTCCACCAAGTACATGAGGGCCACATCGGATACGTAGTTGAGTTCCTGGGCGCCCAGCTTGCCCATGCCAATGACGGTCAGACGGCATGAATCCGCATCGGGAACCTGACGGCAGGCGATGCTCAGAGCCCCTTGCAGGGCAGCATCGGCCATGTCGGACAGGGCTCGGCTGATTGCTGGCTCCAGCTTCAGGGGATCCTCAGCAGCCAGGTCCCGGGCCATGACGGCAGCCAGCTGCAGCCGGTATTCAAACCGCAGTGCATCGGCGTAGTCCGCCAGTGAGGGCGCCGAATCCGAATTTGTTTCCACCCTGTCCAAGGCGTCAAGAACCCGCTTCTGCCTGGTTTCCGCCGGGCAGTCAGCCAGGTGGTCGGGGTCCAGGGCGGCCGCCTCTACCAGCTCCGGTCGCGAGCGCATCAGCCGACCCATGGCCTCCGATGCCCCCAGCACCCGGATCAGCGACTGGGCGCCTTCTCGGTTTTCCTGCGGGGATCCGGTCAGAAAGGCCGGCCGGGTTCCTTGCGGACACTGCTCCAGAATTCGTATCAGCCCAGCAAGGGCTTCGTCCGGATCACAGGCCTGTTCGAGGCTCTGGACCAGGGTTTGCTCCAGCTCCCGATCGTCAACCAGACGGGCAAGCCGGTCCAGCCGAACCCGGGCCTTGTCCATGTCGTGCAGCCCGAGGTGTATCAGGGTCGAAGTGGTCGGTTGCGCTGGATCTTCCATGACTCATCCCCTGCCTTTGCTTAAGGCTCCACAACGACTCTGATGTCTGCGGGGCCGGTACAGGCATTATAGGGGGGACGGGTCGTCAGCCCTTGCGGCCCTCCCGGAAGGCGCAGACGGCGCAGTATACGGTGACGACGGCTAAGCACACGGAGAAGATCAGTGTAGGCCAGGTCAGCAGGCTGCCGTCCCGCACTGCCTCAGCCAGGGATTGGACCAGCCAGATGGCGCAGGCCGCAGCAGTCAGGCCATACATCCGAGAACGGGCCTTGCCGGTGATACGCACGATTGTGCTCCTTTTTGCAGATGTTCGAAAGATGAATGATCGGCTTAGGGGACGTGAAGTGCCAGTCCCCTAAGCCGATGGTCAGGTCAGCTCTTGCGGCGCTTGGACATGACGTCAATAGCCACGGCCAGCAGGAGCACCAGGCCCTTAATGGTCTTGACGATGGCTGTATCCACACCCATGATGGACAGTCCCTGGTTGATCACACCCATGACGAAGGCTCCGACGACCGCCCCGGGAATGGTGCCGATGCCGCCGGTGACAGCCGTGCCGCCGATGAAGCAGGATGCGATGGCGTCCATTTCGAACTCCATACCAGCCTGGGCGGTGGCCGAGGCCAGTCGTGAAAGCATGCAGATGGCTGCCACAGCCGACAGGAAGCCCATGTGGACGAAGAGCGTGAAGTCCACCCGCTTGGCATTGATGCCCGAGAGCACAGCAGCCTTGCGATTGCCGCCCACTGCGTAGACATGCCGGCCGAAGACGGTCCTGGTGAGGATGAAGTTGTAGATCAGGACCAACACGGCCACGATGACCAGCATTATGGGCGTCCCGCCCTGGTTCTCGTTGCCGGAGGAGGCCAGCAGGTAGGTCACGAAGAGGATGACGACTGCGGCCACGATGATCTTGCCGGTCATCAGGGCCTTGGGCTCGGGAACCAGACCTACAGCCAGGGTCTTGCGGCGGCGGGCAATCTGCGACCAGGCATAGGCCAGGATGCAGATCAGGCCCAGCACCACGGTCAGGCCGTCAAAGGGGCCCCACCATCCCAGGATGTTGGGCAGGTAGTCACGGGCAATCCCCCTGAACTGCGCGGAGGTAATGGGCACGGACTCGCCGACGATGACCGTGGCCAGACCACGGAAGATCAGCATGCCGGCCAGGGTGGTGATAAATCCTGGAATGCCGATGACGGCTACCCAGAAGCCCTGCCAAATGCCGATCAGCAGACCCACGATCAGGGAAAGGCCGATGGCCACGATCCAATTGACTCCCATATGCTCCATGAGGATGGCGCACACGCCTCCGATGAAGGCCACCAGCGATCCCACCGACAGATCAATGTGGGTGGCGATGATGACCATGACCATGCCGATGGCCAGGATGATCACGTAGGCGTTCTGCTGGATCAGCGAGACGAAGCTGTTGGGTTTGAGCAGCACCCCCTTGGTCAGTATTTCGAAGACGACCACGATGACCACCAGGGCGCCGACGATGCCATACTGCCGGGCGTTGCTGGCCAGGGAGGCCAGAATGCCAGGTCCTGGCTGTTCTTGTTCCACCGCTTGGGCGGTGCTCTTGTTGCTGTTGGGCGAGCTCATCTGGCTGCCACTCCCTTCTTTTCCTGGGTCATGCCCTTCATCAGATACTCCTGCGAGAAGTCCCGGCGCTCCACATCGTTGGTGATGACCCCCTGGCTGACCGTATAGATCCGGTCACAGATGCCGATCAGTTCGGGCAGTTCCGAGGAGATGACCACCACAGCCTTGCCCTGGTCGACCAGCCGGTCGATGATCTCGTAGATCTCGTACTTGGCTCCCACATCAATGCCTCGGGTGGGTTCGTCCAGGATGAGCACATCAGGATCCGAGATCACCCACTTGGCCAGCACGACCTTTTGCTGGTTGCCGCCGGACAGGGTGGAGACCGGCACGTCGATGTCGCTGCACTTGATGTTGAAGTCCTTGCGGTACTCCTCCACCCGTGCCCTCTCCAGGTTCTCGTTCATGACTCCATGACGGCTCATTTTCTTGAGCGAGGCCAAGGAGGCGTTTTCCCTGATGTTCTGCAGCAGGTTGAGTCCGAAGACCTTGCGGTCCTCAGTGGCGTAGGCCAGGCCCGAATCGATGGCCGACTGGACGTTCGGCAGCTCGACCTGACGGCCATGCATCTCGATCCTGCCGCTGATGTGGCTGCCATAGGACCGACCGAAGATGCTCATGGCCATCTCAGTGCGGCCCGCACCCATGAGTCCCGCCAGCCCGACGATCTCACCCTGGTGAACCACTAGATTGGCATGATCGACCACGGTGCGGGAGGGATCCTGCGGGTGGTGGACGGTCCAATCGCTGACCTTGAGCACCTCCTTGCCGATGTGTGGCACATGCTCGGGATAGAGATTGGTCAGCTCACGGCCGACCATCTTCTGGATGAGCAAATCCTGATCCAGAGGGTGGTCCGCATCAATTCGCATACCGCCCACCGTGGAGCCATCGCGCAGAATGGTCACCCCATCCGCGATCTGCCCCACCTCGCCCAGCTTGTGGGTGATGAGGATGCTGGTCACCCCCTGCTGGTCACGCAGCTGCCTGACCAGGTCCAGCAGATGCTCGGAATCATCGTCGTTCAAGGCGGCTGTGGGCTCATCCAGAATCAGCAGCCTGACGTGCTTGGACAGCGCCTTGGCGATCTCCACCAGCTGCTGCTTGCCCACTCCCAGATCCATGACCCTGGTGTCGGGTTTCTCGTCCAGCCCCACACGCTCCAACAGACGCGAGGCCTTGGCCCTGGTCGTGTCCCAGTCCATGACGCCATTGTGGGCCTGTTCATTGCCCAGGAAGATGTTCTCGGCAATGGACAGGAAAGGGCTCAGCGCCAGCTCCTGATGGATGATGACGATGCCGTCGTTCTCCGAATCATTGATGGTCCGGTAGCGGCAGGGCTTGCCATCGAACAGGATTTCGCCGGTATAGCTGCCATGCGGATAGACCCCGGACAGCACGTTCATCAGGGTGGACTTGCCGGCCCCGTTTTCCCCGCAGATGGCATGGATTTCGCCCTTGCGCACGTCCATGTCCACATTGGACAGGGCCTTGACCGGACCGAAGGTCTTGGTGATTCCCTGCATTCGCAACAAGATGTCCTCGTCGGACATGCTTTCACCTCCTGTGCGCCGACCGTCCCTCCCCTTGACCGGAAGCGGGACGGTCCGGCGCGACTGTGATGCCAACCTCACTTGGTCAGCTGATCGAATCGTGCCTGGGTCAGGTAGTTCGCCTTGACCAGATCGGTCAGGTTGTCCTTGGTGATGGCCTTGGGATCCAGCAGCTTCGAGGGCACCTTGATGCTGTTGTTGTCAAAGGTGCCGTTGATGCCGGTAACCTTCTTGCCTTCGGCGATTTCGATGATCATGTCGTAGACGGCCTGGGCCAGCTTGTTGACGTCCTTGAAGACGGTCTGACCCTGCAGTCCCTTGGAGATGTTGGCCACGGAGATCTCCATGGCGTCCTGTCCGGTGATCTTGGGCCAGCTGTCGGTATTGGGCTGGATGTCGGGCCTCTTGGACTGGATGGCGTTGATGACGCCCTGGGTGATGCCGTCATAGGGGCTCAGCACGGCATCCAACCGCTCGCCGTGAGCGTAGGTCGAATCGAGAATGGACTCCATGTCCTTCTGGGCCTGCTCGGTCTTCCAGGACTGGACGGAGATCTTCTGCCAGTCGGAGAGTTTGAAGTCCTTGGTCACACCGCCGCCATGCTGGGAGGGGCTGACCAGAACGCCCGACTTGAAGTAGGGCTGCAGCAGCTCCCAGGCGCCCTTGAAGAAGTACTTGGCGTTGTTGTCGTCGGGAGAACCGGTAAAGAGTTCAATATTGAACGGACCCTTGGCTCCGTTTTTGAGCCCCAGCTGGTCGATCAGCCAGTTGGCCTCCAGCACACCGGTGCGCTCAAGCTGGAAGGTCGCATAGTAGTCAACGGCCTTGGTGTTCATGATCAGCCGGTCATAGGCGATGACCTTGGCCCCGGCATCCTTGGCCTTCTCGACAGCCGGCCCCACAGCGGTGCCGTCCTTGGAGGCCACCACCACGATCTTGGCGCCCTTGTTGACCATGTTCTCGATGTCGGCATTCTGCTGGGCCGGCTTGTCATCCGCGAAGGAGAGCACTACCTTGTAGCCTGCCTTCTCCAGTTTGTTCTTGAGGTTGTTGCCGTCCTTGTTCCAACGTTCCTCGGACTTGGTAGGCATGGACACGCCGATGGTGGCGCCTTTGCCGATCGCCCCTCCCTCCTGGGAGGAACTGGAGGCACGTGAACCTCCGCAAGCGCCCAGTCCGGTCAGCATGGCGACGCCAATGACCGCCGCCATGGCTCGTTGCATCATCTTCATGAAGACTCCTTCATCCTTGAATTCTCTGGCAGGCATCTCCGTCTGCCTGGGTCCCTTCATTGCAGGCCCAGTGGTCAGCATACCCAATTGCGTTAACTTTATCAACTCAAGAAAGCTGATTACCTATTCTTCTGTTTCGTACATGAATTTAATAATTTGTTCGAACAGTTGTCTTTCATCGATGCAAGGGGTGCACTGGGCGGGGGCAAGCCACGATCTTGGCTACACTGGAACCTATGGCACATCGATTGTTCGGTTCACAGTCCTCACTGCGTGAGGCCAACCGTGCCCTCCTGCTGGATACGATCCGAAGATTCGGCGCCATGACCCAGATCGAATTGGCTGAAAATACCGGGCTCTCAACAGCCACTGTCTCCAACCTGGTACGCCTGATGGGCGAGCAAGGACTTCTGGAGACATCCTCCACCACCAGAAACGGCCGCCGCGCCACCTTGGTCATGCTGGCCCGCCGCAAGGGCCTCGGGGTGGGGCTTTACATCGGCCGTCACGAGATGCGGCTGGAAGTGGTCGATGCCAGCCATGCCATCCTGGCAGAGCATGATATGGCCCTGCCACGGCAGCACAAGCCGGACACCACCCTGGAACGGGCCATGATTCTGATCAAGGAGACGCTGACTTCCATCGGTGCCCAACCGGATGAGCTTGTCGGCATAGGCCTGGCCATGGGGGCCCCTGTGGACTGCAGGACTCACCAGCTGGCCATTCCCGGCATCCTGCGAGGCTGGGACAAGGAGGATCTGATAGGCACCTTCCACGAGGCCTTCCAGGTGTCGGTCCAAGTGGACAACGATGCCAATTTCTCAGCCATGGCCGAGCTGAGAATGGGCGCTGCAGTGGGCAGACGAAACTTCGTCTACATCCACGCCAACGACGGTGTGGGTGCGGGTATCGTCATCAACGGCGAGGTATGGCGGGGCACCACCGGGCTCGCAGGCGAGATCGGGCATGTTCAGGTGGATCCCCTGGGCGATATCTGCATCTGCGGCAACCGTGGGTGCCTGAATACAGTGGTGGATGAGAACCGCCTGGTCTCCTTGCTGAGCGTGACACATGGGAACATGACCTTGGAGGATCTAGTGGCCAATGCCGTCAAGGGGGACCCCGGCTGCCGGCGGATCGTAGGCGACGCCGCCATCCGCATCGGCAATGTAGTGGCTGATCTTTGCAACGCCGTGGATCCAGAGGTAGTGGTCCTGGGAGGAATCCTGAGCACAACAGAAGACGTGTTTCTGGAGCCCCTTCGGGAGACTCTCCAGCGCATGCTCTTCCCCGACGCCATGGTCCCCATGGAGGTGCTCCCTGCCCGCTATCCGATTACCGGATCGGCTCTGGGGGCGGCTATGATGGCTGTCGATAGCGTCAACGAACACATTGATGTGTCCAACAAATCCGCAGGTCGATCATCGTAGAGGAGGTGACCTGGATTGCATGAAACCACTGTCTTGATGCAGATGGACGACCTCTGCATCAAGTTCGGGTTCGTTGAGGCCCTCAAACACATACACCTGGATATTCGCCAACACGAAGTGCTCGCCATCGTGGGCGACAACGGGGCAGGCAAGTCCACCCTGGTCAGGATTTTGTCAGGATTGATCCGGCCCGACCAGGGTACTTTGCTCTGGAAGGGCCGGCCGACCAGCATTCCCTCGATCAGAGTCGCCAATCAGTTGGGCATTGCTGCCGTCTTTCAGGGGCAGGACTTCTGCGACAACCTGGATGTCTCCTCCAACCTCTTCCTAGGCAAGGAACTTCGCGATCGACACCATCGGCGTGACGACGAAGCCATGCGTCGACGCACCCGTCAGGTCCTCCAGTCGCTGTCCTCCCCCATCCGCGTGGGTCAGCCTATGGCCACCCTTTCCCTAGGGCAAAAACAGACCGTGTCGATCGCCAGGACCCTGTTGGACAATCCGGAGCTGATCCTGCTGGACGAGCCGACGGCCTCATTGTCAGTCATGCAGTCCGCCGAGGTGCTCAACTACATCAAGCGCATGCGTTCCGAGGGACGCAGCATCCTCATGGTCTGCCACGATCTGCCGGACGTTTTCGCGGTTTCTGACCGCATAGCAGTCATGCGGCAGGGACGGCTGGTAGGAGTCCTTCCTACGGCCGAGACATCTTATGAGACTGTCATAGCCTTGATTTCAGGCATTGATCCCGAAGATGTCATACAGGACCAGGAGCAGCTGGATGCCATGGCCAGAGCCAACGCCCGCGTCCACGCCCTGCGCGGCACCAGAAAGATCCTGCCCGAGCAATCATGAACGAAGGAAACATAGAATGCAGCTGACCGATATCCTCCTGACCATTGCTTGCGCCCTGGTAGGGCTGGGGGTAGGACTGATCTACGGATTTCTGCCGAAGAAAAACGACCGGCTGACCGATTCGCAGCAACGCTGGACACCGATCCTATCCCTGATCGGGGTCGGCCTGGTGGTCGTTCTCATTCTGCTGGGAAGAGACCTTGCCTCCTGGGTAACCATTGGTGGAATGATCCTTGGTCTGCTGGTCGGCATGATACCGCCCTTGAACAGAGCTGCGCTCAAGGTCTGGCCATGGCTGAGGCCCCGCACCGACAATCAAGGCCGAAAGCGTCGCTGAAGGCTGTCAACCACGCTTTTTGCGGCCATCGATGCAGGGCCTCCGCCCGCTTTTATGCAGTTTTTTGGCTGCTGACCGGTTCCTCCTTGGCCCCCACCTGATGGAAGAGGTGACGGACGTTGTGCCAGATGCGCCTGGTAACGCCAGAATGATTCATGGAGTACAGGTGGATGCCATCCACCCCGTGGGCCACCAGGTCGGCGATCTGCTGTGAGGCGTAGATGATGCCCGCCTCGCGCAGGCTGGCACGGTCGTCGCCCCAGCGCTCCAGGATGGACTCAACAGCCGCCGGGATCCGCGCCTTGCAGACCTCGCTCATGTGCCTTACCTGGCCCTCGTTGGTGATGGGCATGATGCCGGCCTCGATGGGCACCTGGATGCCGGCTGCCCGGGCCCGGTCCAGGAAGTCCAGAAAATCGGCGTTGTCGTAGAAAAGCTGCGAAACCAGATGGTCCACGCCGGAATCCACCTTGATACGCAGATGCTCCATGTCCTCCTCGGGCGAGGCGGCCTCCGGGTGGGTCTCCGGATAACAGGCTCCGTAAATCGACAGGTTGGGCCGACGCGACCGGATGTAGGCGGCCAGGTCGCTGGCATGGTCGAAGACTCCGGCAGGCTCACGGCCCTCCACGCTGTCGCCGCGCAGGGCCAGCACCGCTGCCACCCCCGCGTCGTCGAACATATCCAGGGCCTGGTCGATCACCTCGCGGTCCGCGTACTGGGCGGTCAAGTGCGCCACGGCAGGGATGCCGTACTCGGTATGGATGGTCTTGGCTATGCGGGCCGTGGCCGTGCGGTCCGAGCGGCGGCCGGTCCCGTAGGTCACCGATATGAAATCGGGCATCAGCCCTTCCAGACCATCCAAGGTGTCATAGATGGTGCCCACCGGGGCATCGCGCTTGGGGGGAAAGACCTCCAGGGAAAAGATAGGCTCATGCATGATCCGACTCCTGACTGGACGATAGCTCCGCACGCACCTGCTGTGCGGCGGCCACCATGTGCTCCAGGCTGGGCCAGGTCTCCTTGTCGCCTCGGGTCTTCAATCCGCAGTCGGGGTTGATCCAGACCTTGGCCGCATCCAGCTTCTTCAGGATGGCGTGGATCCGGTCCACGATCTCCTCGGTGGAGGGGATGCGCGGCGAGTGGATGTCGTAGACTCCGGGGCCTGCCTCGGTCTCGAACTTGGCCTCCTGAATGGCATCCAGGACGGTCAGGTCGGAGCGGGAGGCTTCGAAGGAGATCACATCGGCGTCCATGGCATCAATGTCCTTGATGATGTCGTTGAACTCCGAGTAGCACATGTGGGTGTGAATTTGCGTCGTTGGTTTGACGCCGGAATGGACCAGCCGGAAGGCGGGAATGGCCCAGTCCAGGTATCGGCTGTGCCAGTCGGAGCGCCGCAGCGGCAGCTTCTCGCGCAGGGCGGCCTCGTCGATCTGAATGATGCGGATGCCTGCGGCCTCCAGGTCCAGGACCTCGTCACGGATGGCCAGAGCCAGCTGGCGGGTCTGCTGCTTGTGATCAATGTCCTCGCGGGGCCAGGACCAGTTGAGAATGGTCACCGGCCCGGTCAGCATCCCCTTGACCACATGGTTGGTGCGGGATTGTGCGTAGGAAGACCAGCGCACCGTGATGGGCCGGGCGCGGGAGATGTCCCCCCAGACGATGGGAGGCTTGACGCAGCGGGTGCCGTAGGACTGGACCCAGGCATTCCGGGTGAACAGGTAGCCCTTGAGGTTCTGGCCGAAGTACTCGACCATGTCGTTGCGCTCGAACTCGCCGTGAACCAGGACATCCAGGCCGATCTGCTCCTGGTGGTCGATGACCTGGTCGATCTTGCGGGCGATGAAGTCGTCGTAGTCCTCCTGGCTGATTTCCTTCTTGCGCAGGCGGGCCCGCTCGGCGCGGACCTCGGCGGTCTGGGGGAAGGAGCCGATGGTGGTGGTCGGCAGCAGGGGCAGACCCAGCTCCTGGGCCTGGATCCTCTGGCGTTCGGCCCGGGCCGGGGTGCGTACAAAGTCCTCGTCCTTCAGGCCGGCCAGGCGCTGCTGCACCTGAGGGTCGGGCTGGACGCGGCTGCCGTCGAAGAGCTTCTGGTTGTCAGCAAGGGCCTTGCTGGAGCGGCGCTGACCCTCGTCGGCATCGGCCAGCTGGGCCAGGTCGTGCAGCTCGCCCAGCTTTTCCAAGGCGAAGGCGAAGTGTGGCCGCACGGTGTCGGCATCCAGCCCGTCCTCGTCGGCCACGGTATATGGCACGTGCAGGAGGGAACATGCGGTGGACACCACCACGTTCGAGGTCACCTGGTGCAGGGCATCCAGCAGGCCCAGGCTGACGGCATAGTCGTTGCGCCAGATGTTGCGGCCGTTGACCAAACCGGCGAAGATGGTCGTTCCCTCCGGCACGCCGTGCTCCTTGAGGGCAGCCAGATTCTCATCCCTGCCCTCGACCAGATCCAGACCGATGCCGTCGAAGCCCAGGTCAGCCAGCCGGTCGTAGCAGTCACACACATGGCCGAAGTAGGTGTTGAGCAGGATACGGACCTTGCCTTTGTCGCTCTGACGGGCCTTGAGGATGGGCTGGTAGAGGGTTTCGAAGAGGTCCTGGTCGCCCGGTTCCTTGTCCAGGACCAGATAGGGTTCGTCCAGCTGTACCCAGTCGGCACCTAGGCCGATGAACCGCTCCAGTATGGTCGCGTAGGCCTTGGCCAGGTCCTGAACCAGTGCCGGGTCGGGATCCAGCAGCTCGCCCTGGGGACCACGTGCCAGCTTGAGGAATGTGTAGGGGCCGATCAGCACCGGCTTGGCTGCGATGCCCTGCTCGTGCGCCTCCTGGAACTCCTTGAAGGGCTTGTCACCTTCCAGGGCGATTTTGGTGTCCTGGTCGATCTCGGGCACCAGGTAATGGTAGTTGGTGGTGAACCACTTCTTCATAGGCAGGGCGGTCACGTCACCCTGCTCCCCCTGGTAGCCGCGGCCCATGGCGAAGAGGGTATCCTCGGGGCCCAGGCCCAGCTTCCGATAGCGCTCGGGCACGACGCCCAGGAGGATGGAGGTATCCAGGACCTGGTCGTAATAGCTGAAATCGTTGACGGGGATCAGATCGACGCCGGCCTCCCGCTGAAGCTGCCAGTGCCTGGCCCGCAGATCGGCGGCCGTGCGCCGGACCTCGTCCAGATTCCGTTCGCCCTTCCAATAGCCCTCGATGGCCCTCTTGAGTTCGCGGTGCGCGCCGATGCGCGGGAATCCGGACACGGATGTAATCGCTGCCATGAAACCTCCCAGTTTCGTCCTGATGTCTTTGGTCAGCCTATCAGCGGCGGGGGGAGGCGGGTAATTGGTGCAAATAAGGTGTCGCCATAACCTGAATCGATAACGGCAGGACGGCAAGCGGGGGACTGAAGCCCGTCAAGACTGCCTGCAGCGGTGGCCTTGAGCTTGTTTACGCCGGTCAGTCCTCCAGGTCCTGGGGACCCAGAATGCCAAGCAAACGGGCCTGATGGGTTCCCCAGTCGGTCAATGGACGCTCGGAGCCCAGCACGACCATGGTGGCCGGCGGCAGTCCAAGGTTGAGCAGGTCCAAGAGGTCGGGGTCGGAGTTGTCCTCGGCCAGCCACTGTGAGCAGATAGACATGGTGGGCTCATGCCCTAGGATAAGGACTCGGCGGTCACGGTCCTCGGTCTGCGCCAGCTGGTCGAAGACCGCCTGCATGCCGGACTCATAGAGTGATTCCCGGTAGTCGACCCGGGGTCCGTCACCCAGGGGCTTGAGCATCCCGTCCAGGGTCTGACGGGCCCGGGGCGCACCCGAGCAGATGATGCGGTCGGGCACCAGGCCCAAAGCGGCCAATCCACGGCCCATGATCCGGGCCTGCCGCTGGCCACGGTCGGTCAGCTGGCGGCTGCGATCGCCCTGTGACCCCTGGCGTTCGGTCTTGGCGTGACGCATGAGCATGAGGGTTCGGCTGCACCGCCGCAGATCCTCGGCCTTCAGACCTTTTCGCAAACCCATGCCATGCTTCCTTTCCCGAAGTTCCTGTCAGGCGTCTTCCCCATTATGGCAGAGCCCAGAGGATACGCCGGTCATGGGCGATCAGTCTTCCTGATCCTGTCCGCCCTGCAGAGTGCGCACCTGATGATCCAGGTCACGCAGCACCTTGCGCAGCTTGCGATCAGAGACCCGGCGCAGCTCCAGATCCTCGAGGTCCTCAAAGTCTTCCTTTTCGCGCTCGCGGTTGGAGCCGCTGCTCTTGGCAGGCGGTCGGCCCTGATCGACGTCAGTCTGGTAGTCCTTGGTAGCCCGGATATGCTTGCGCAAAGCCTGCTGGCCGGGAGCCATGGCCCTGCTGGTCAAAAGGAAGCCGGTGTGCCCGATCATCTCATGCTCGGGTCGGACCGCCAGACCGTCGGCCTTCCAGGAGCGCTCCAGGCTCTCCATGATCTCGGGCTCGGTCCATCGGCCGTCGGCGCGCAGGGCCTCGGCCAGTCGGCTGAGCTGGGTGGTAGTGGTCACATAGGCAGTCAGCACGCCGCCGGGGGCCATGACCCGATAGGCCTGATCCAGACGGTTCCAGGGGTCCAGCATGTCCAGAACGATGCGGTCGAATTCGTCCTCGGGCAGGTCGGCCGCAAGGGTGTCGAAGTCGCCGGTACGCAGATCCCACTGGGCAGGGCGGTGACCAAAGAAGACGGTGGCGTTGCCCATGGCCACCCGGGCGAACTCCTCCCGCCGCTCAATGCTGGTGAGTTTGCCTTCCGTACCGATGGCATCCAGCAATCCCAGACTCATGGCCCCTGAGCCGGCTCCCGACTCCAGGACCCTCATGCCCGGACGGATGTCGCCCAAAAGGATGACCCTGGCCACATCCTTGGGGTACATGATCTGGGCACCGCGCGGCATGGAGAGTATGTAGTCCTCCAGTCGGGGGCGCATGATGGTGAAGGCCCATCCTCCAATGCCTCGGGAAGACTTCCAGGGCTTGGCCCTGTCAGGTGCCTCTGTGTCGGTGGCGACATCCTGCTGGTGGCGCATCTGCCGCCACTTGTCAGCCGAGATGGTCACTACCACGGATCCCTCGGGCAGGCCAATCATGGCCTCGTGCGGCAGGAGCCCATGGTCGGTCTGGGTCAGGCCGCCTGGTTCCAGCATGACTGTCAGCTTGCGGCCACGCCGGTCGGTCAGCTGGACCCGCTCCCCTACGCTCAGCGGACCGCGTCTTAGGCTCATGCCTCCTCAGTCCTCCTCGCCCTTGGTGAACTGGGAGTTGTAGAGGGAGGCGTAGGCCCCGCCGCGCTCCAGCAGCTGGTCGTGGGTGCCCTGCTCGACCACCGAGCCGTGGTTGACCACCAGGATCAGGTCGGCGTCGCGGATGGTGGACAGCCTATGGGCGATGACGAAGGAGGTCCTGCCCTTGCGCAGGGTGTTCATGGCCTGCTGGACCAGCAGCTCGGTCCTGGTATCCACCGAGGAGGTGGCCTCGTCCAGGATCAGGATGTCCGGGTCTGACAGGAAGGCCCGGCAGATGGTCATCAGCTGGCGTTCGCCCTGGCTGAGCTCGCTGCTGTCCTCGTTGAGGACGGTGTCGTAGCCCTGGGGCAGCTTGCGGATGAACTCGTCCACGTGGGTGGCTTTGGCGCCATCGATCATGGTCTGCTCGGGGATGGTCTGCCCCTCGTCCAGCCCATAGAGCAGGTTGTCGCGGACGGTCCCGTCAAAGAGCCAGGTGTCCTGCAGGACCATGCCGAAGTGGCTGCGCAGGTCGTGACGGGTCACCCTGGAGGTGTCCACGCCGTCGATGGTGATGTGTCCGCCCTGGATCTCATAGAAGCGCATGAGCAGGTTGACCAGGGTGGTCTTGCCCGCCCCGGTGGGTCCCACGATGGCGATGGTCTGCCCGGGCTTGGCCTCGATGGACAGGTCCTTGATCAGCGGCTCGGCCGGATCGTAGGAGAAGCGGACGTGGTCGAAGCGGACATGGCCTTCGACCTTGCCTCCGGTCTCCTGGCCCAGATGGTCGGGATGCTCGATGTCCGGCACCTCCTCGGCCTCGTCCAGGAAGTCGAAGACCCTGCGGCAGGAGGCCAGGGAGGACTGGAGCATGGTGCCCATGGAGGCCAGCTGGCCGATGGGCTGGGAGGCCTGACGGGTGTACTGGGTGAAGGCCTGCAGGCCGCCCAGGCTCATGCTGCCGTTGAGCACATGCACGCCACCGACGATGACCACGATCACGAAGCTCAGGTTGCCGAAGAAGGTCGACATGGGCGTGACCAGAGCCGAGAAGAAGGAGGCCTTGAAGCTGGCCTGGTAGAGCTCCTGGTTGCGCTCCTCGAACTCCTCCTCCGCCTTGCGCTGGTGGCCGAAGGCCCGGACCACCATGTGGCCGGAGAACATCTCCTCCACGTGGCTGTTGACCTGGCCGGTGCGGATCCACTGCCTGGTGAACTGGGGCTGGGTCTTCTTGAGGATGATGCCCGCGCACAGGGCCATGACCGGGATGATGATGAAGGCGATCAGGGTCAGCAGGGGCGAGATGGTCAGCATCATGATGAAGGCACCGATGATGGAGAAGACCGAGAAGAGCAGCTCGCCCAGGATCTGCTGCAGGGTGCCCGAGATGTTGTCGATGTCGTTGGTGGTCCGGCTCATGACCTCGCCGCGCGGGGTCCGGTCGAAGTACTGCAGGGGCAGCCGGTCCAGCTTGTCCTCGATCTGCCTGCGCATGGTATAGACCGCGTCGGAGACCAGCCGGGTCATCAGGAAGTTCTGCACCAGACTGACCAGAATGGAGATCAGGTAGATGCCGATGACGAACATGAGGATGGTGCCGAAGCGGCCCCAGTCGATGCCTACGCCCACCTGGACGTTCATGGAGTCGATCATCCGGGCGAACTTGTCCTGGCCGCGGGACTGCAGGTAGGCGACCACAGCCTGCTTGGGGGTGCCGGGCTTGGCGCCCATCTTGACCAGCATGGACCCCAGCAGCCCTTCGAAGAGGACGTTGGTGGCCTCGCCCATGACCTTGGGGCCGATGACGATCATGGCCACGGCGGTCATGCCGGCGAGGACCATGACGATGACCCTCCAGGGGCTGGCCAGCAGGTAATGGACCAGCCGGCCCACGGTATGACGGCGGCTGCCTACGGCCTGTGAGCCTGTGTGTACGCTCAAGTCCTTGGCCATCTACTCGGCCCTCCCCTCGTCAATGCTGAGCTCTTCCACGTCGGGACCCTGCCCGCCCTGGGACTGGACGATCTCCTGGTAGGTGGGGCAGTCCTCCATGAGCTGGTCGTGGGTGCCCCGGCCGACGATGCGGCCCCGGTCAAGGACCAGAATCTGGTCGGCCTGGCGGATGGACGCCGCCCTCTGGGCCACGACGATCTGGGTGGCCTGGCGGGTGACCGGCACCAGGGCCTCATGCAGGGCGCGGTCGGTGGTCATGTCCAGGGCGGAGAAGGAGTCGTCGAAAGTGTAGATGCAGGGGTTGCGCAGGATGGCCCTGGCCATGCAGAGCCGCTGCTTCTGTCCACCGGAGAAGTTGGTGCCGCCCTCAGCCACGCGGGCATCCAGGCCCTCGGGAATCTCACGGACGAAGTCCTCGGCCTGGGCGATGCGCAGGGCCTGCCAGATGCTTTCGTCGTCAGCTTCGGGGTCCCCGTAGTGCATGTTGTCGCGGATGGTGCCGGTGAAGAGGGTGGCCTTCTGTGGGACCGGCCCGAAAATCAGGGCCAGCTGGTCGGGGTCGTACTCGCGCACGTCGTGGCCGTCCACCAGGACCTGGCCGTCGGTGACGTCGAACATGCGGTTGGCCAGTCGGATGATGGTTGACTTGCCGGATCCCGTGGCCCCGATGATGGCCGTCGTGGTGCCCGGCCGGGCGGTGAAGGAGATGTCAGAAAGAACCGGATCCTGGGCGCCCGGGTAGCTGAAGTCCACGTGCCTGAACTCCAAGAGCCCCTGAGGGTGCTCGTTACGGTAGGGATGCTCGGGGGCGGCTATCTCGCTGGTGGCCTCCAGGACCTCGTTGATCCTTCGGGCGGCCACAGCGGCCCTGGGCAGCATGACCGACATCATGGCGGCCATCATCAGACCAGACAGGATGATCATCAGATACTGGATGAAGGCCTGCAGGGCGCCGATCTGCATGGCCCCGGAGTCGATGCGGCGGCCGCCGAACCACATGATGGCCACATTGGACATGTTCAGCAGGAACCACATGAGCGGCACCATCATGCTCATCAGCCGACCGGTGGAGATCAGGACGCCGTAGACGTCGCGGTTGGCCTTGTCGAAGCGGGCGGCCTCGGTCTTCTCGCGGACGAAGGCGCGGATGACCCGCACGCCGGAGATCTGCTCGCGGACCAGGCGGTTGACCGAGTCCAGCATGTTCTGCAGGCGGGTGAACAGGGGTCCCATCCTGCCCATGAGCACCAGGGCCACCAGAAGGATCAGAGGGACGATGACCGCCAGGGACCAGGTCAGGGGGCCGTCCTGGCGCAGGGCCAGAATCAGTCCGCCGATCAGCATGACCGGGGCCTGCAGAATGATCATCAGGGTCTGCATGGTGGTCATCTGCATCTGCTGGACGTCGTTGGTGGTGCGGGTGATCAGGGAACCTGCCGAGAAGCGCTCGATCTCGTTGAGGCTGAAGCCTTCCACGGAGGCGAACAGGTCCCTGCGCAGCTCGTAGCCCATCCTCATGGCCAGCCGGGTGGCGCAGTAGACGGCGACCACGTTGGCCACGATCTGGATGGCGGTGATGCCCATCATCTGCCAGCCGATCCGGTAAATGGCATCCTGGTCGCCTACGGCCACGCCCTTGTCGATGATGTCCGCCTGCAGGTTGGGCAGGTAGAGGTTCAAGGCCGTCTGCGCCACCTGAAAGAGCACCAGAACGGCCACCTGAAGCCAGTAAGGCCGCAGGTAGCGAGTCCATATCTTGATCACGTCAACATCCTTCACGCATACAAGTCCGCCGCAGTCCCCGGGCAGACAAACCACCACAGTCTATACCCGTGCCCTGGTGAACGAATCGCTATTCCTTGAGCTGATACGGGCGTGTCAGAACGGGTCCGCAGGCAGTGGCGTTCAGACGGCGAAGGCGCCCCAGCGTCCGTCGCGGTGGACCACGGTCAGGTCCAGACCGAAGAGTTCGCTCAGGCGCGGACCGGTCAGTCCACCCTCCAAGGGTCCCTGATAGACGATGGTGCCCGGATCCGGGTCGCCGGTGTCTGCGGTGTCGGCAGGACGCCGGCCCATCATGGCTATCCGGTTGAAGCCCAAAGGAATCTCCTCAAGGCGGTGGGTGACCAGGATGACCGTGCGGTCCTTGTCTTCACGGCCGATGTCGCTCAAGGCCCTGAGCACCAGCTCCCGGCCGCCCAGGTCCAGCCCGGTGGTCGGCTCGTCCAGGATGAGCAGGTCGGGATTGGCCATCAGCGCCCGGCAAATCAGCACCCGGCCGCGCTCCCCCTCGGAGAGCCGGTACATGCGCTTGCCCTTGAGGTAGGCGATGCCGAACCGATCCATCAGAGCCAGGGTGGCCTCTTCCTGTTCGGGGGTAAAGGTCTCCCTCCAGCGGCCGGTGGTGTCGCTGAAGGCGGTCAGCACCACGTCGTAGGGATCCTCCTGGGGGCTGATGGTCTTGGCCAGGCCAGCCGAGGCCAGCCCTATCCGATGCCGGTAGGAGAAGACGTTCACCTTGCCCAGGCGGTTGCCCAGGATCTCCACGCTGCCGGTGCTCGGGAAGCCCCTGGTGCTCATCATGGCCACCAGGGTTGATTTGCCCACGCCGTTGGGCCCGAAGAGCACCCACTTCTGCCCCTGGCCCACCTCAAGGTTGACGTCATCCAGTATGACCCGGCCCTGACGGCGGAATCCCACGTGCTGCATGCGCACGGCCTGCTGTTCTGCCACGTTTTCACTCATGGTCACAGGGCTGTTCCGTAGGAGTCCAGACGGGGATTGTCCCGGTTGCCGCCCACCAGGAAGAGTCCCAGCACGCCCAGGCAGAAGACCGCCGCGATGGCGATGGTGGCCCAGATGGGAACGTGGGGCAGCCACATGCAGACCAGGAAGGCCAGGCCAGAGCAGATGATCAGGGCCCAGACCAGAATCCGCAGCCACTGGCGCACGCCGCTGGGAGTCCTCAGCAGACGGGGGTTGCGGTCGTTGGGATCCACGGAGTCCTTCTGCACCAGGTCATCGGTGTGCCCGGTGGGCTTCCACTCGGCGCTCTGACCTGCCTCCAGCCGACGGGAGCGCTCCTGCAAGGCCCGTTCGTCCATCACTCCGGCCCTGCCCTTGGCCGTCATCCTCCGGTCGTCGCTGCCGCCACTGCGGCTCCGCTTGGCCTGCGCCCTACGTTCAGCGCGGTTGGTCATATCCCACTGCCTCCATCCCTTCGATCGGCACCATACTTTTTCATATTAGCGTGGGCGCTGGTCGCCCGCAGGCAGGGTCATGGCGCGCTCATCGGCCCGGATGGGAGCAGGCAGTTCGGTGGCGCCGGTCAGATACCGGTCCACGGCCGCTGCGCAGGAACGGCCCTCGGCCAGGGCCCAGACCACCAGGGACTGGCCACGCCCGGCATCGCCGCAGACGAAGATGCCGTCATGATCGGTGGCATAGTCGGCATCCCGGGCCACGTTCCCGCGTCCATCCAGCCCTACGCCGGTCTGTCCGGTCAGAGTGGCCGTCTCTGGATGGGCAAAGCCAATGCTGATCAGCACCAGGTCGGCAGGCAGGACCCGCTCGGTGTCGGGATGGGGGATGATTCGGTCCTGATCGTCACGGCTGACGTCCACCACGCGAACCCCGCGCACCCCTCCCTCACGGTCCCGGTCGAAGCCGGTGGGGGCACTGGTCTGGTCCAGGTTGACCCGGTCATCGGAACTGTCGCCCAGGTATTCCAGGCTGTCCACCGCATACTCATAATGGCCGCCCTCCTCCATGGAGGAGGTGGGATTGTAGAGCCGGGCGTAGGTTGGCCAGGGCCGGTTATCGGGCCTGGACGAGGGCTCTTTGGGCCGGATCTGCAGGACGGTGACCGACTTGGCGCCCTCTCGCAGGGCTGTGCCCAGGCAGTCCGACCCGGTGTCGCCGCCGCCGATGATGATGACATCCTTGCCGGAGGCATCGATGTTGTTGATGGGCTCGCGTCCCATGAGTTTGCGGGTGGGGTCGGGCAGGAAGTCCATGGCGTAGTGGATGCCCTTGAGCTCCCGTCCGGGCAGGTCCACCCGCCGGGGTTCGGTGGAACCGATGGCCACCACCAGGGCGTCATAGCGGGCCCGCAGCTGATCCCAGCCCAGGTCTCGGCCGATTTCGACGCCGGTGCGGAATCGGGTCCCCTCGGCCTCCATCTGCTCCAGCCGGCGGTCCAGCAGCGACTTCTCCAGCTTGAAGGCGGGAATGCCGTAGCGCAGGAGCCCGCCAATGGCATCGGCACGCTCGTAGACCACCACCGTGTGTCCGGCCCGGGTCAGCTGCTGGGCGCAGGCCAGCCCTGCGGGACCGGACCCGACCACGGCCACGGTCATGTCGGTCAGTCGCTGCGGCGGCCGGGGCTTGACCAGACCCAGGGACCAGGCCTGGTCGATGATGGTCTGCTCGTCCAGCTTGATGGTGGTGGCCGGCTGATGAATGGAGAGCACGCAGGAGGACTCGCAGGGAGCCGGGCAGATCCGTCCGGTGAACTCGGGGAAGTTGTTGGTCAGGCTCAGCCGTTCGTAGGCCTCCTCCCAACGGCCTCGGGACAGCAGATCGTTGAACTCGGGGATCAGGTTGCCCAGGGGGCAGCCGGTCATGCAGAAGGGGGTGCCGCAGTCCATGCAGCGCGCGGCCTGCTCGGTGGTCCAGGGCCCGGGGCCAGTGGACTGATGCACGTCGCGCCAGTCCTTCAGGCGTTCAGCGACCGGGCGCTCGGCGAGCTCGTGCCGGGTGCGTACCTTGAGGAATCCCTTGGGGTCGACCATATCAGTGCGCTCCTTCCATGACCTGGGCGTAGGTGGCGTCCCAGACGCCGGGCGCGTTGAAGTCCACCTGCTCGCGTTCGGCCTCTTCCATGGCCTGCTTCATGGCCAGATAACGACGGGGAACCAGATGGGTGAACCGGGCCAGCACGCTTGGCCAGTCCTCCAACAGGGCCGCTGCAGCCTGAGATCCGGTCAGTCGGACATGCTCCGCTATCAGTTCCTTGAGCATGGCCGCCTGGTCCTGGTCAGGCTCCAGGGCCAGCAGGGAGCCGTCATTCCAGGCTTCAGGATTGAGCCGGGAGGCATCCATGTCCAGCAGGTAGGCATCCCCTCCCGAGAAGCCGGCGCCGAAGTTGCGCCCTGTGGGGCCCAAAACCACCACCAGGCCGCCGGTCATGTACTCGCAGCCGTGGTCGCCCAGGCCCTCGACCACGAAGCGGCCGCCACCATTGCGCACGGCAAAGCGCTCTCCGGCCCGGCCCGCCACGAACATGTCGCCCGAGGTGGCACCGAATCCGGCCACGTTGCCGCAGATGACGGTCTGGTGCGGGTCGAATCGGACGCCTTGGGCGGCGCGGAGGACCAGACGACCGCCGGACAGGCCCTTGCCTGCATAGTCGTTGGCCTCGCCGATCACCCGGATGGTCTCGCCCCTGGGGATGAAGGCTCCCAAGGATTGACCGGCCGAACCTGTCAGCGTGATGTCCACGGTGTTTGGTGGCAGGCCGGCGGCGCCGTATTGGCGGGTGATCCTGTAGCCCAGCATGGTGCCCACGCTGCGATTGACGTTGCGTACGGTTGACTTGATGGCCACCGGCCGACCCTCGTCCAAGGCATCGATGGCCTGATTGATCAGGTCCACATCCAGGGACTTGTCCAGTTCGTGGTCCTGGGTCTGGGTGTGGTGCAGCACTGTGCCCGGGGTGGGCCCCGGCTTGCGCAGGATGGCATCCAGGTCGATCCCCTGGTTCTTCCAGGTGCGCACGGAGGGGTCCCGGCGCAGGCACTCCACGTGGCCGACTGCTTCCTCCAGGCTGGCGAATCCCAGGGAGGCCAGAATCTCCCGCACCTGGCGGGCTATGAACATGAAGAAGTTGATCAGATCCTCGGGCCGGCCGGTGAAGCGCGCGCGCAGCTCCGGATCCTGGGTGGCTATGCCCTGGGGGCAGGTGTTCTTGTGACAGGCCCGCATCATGACGCAGCCCTCCACCTGCAACGCCGTGGTGGCGAAGCCGAACTCCTCGGCCCCCAGCAGGGCGGCTATGACCACATCGCGGCCGGTCTTGAGCTCCCCGTCGCACTGGACCACGATCCGCGAGCGCAGGTCGTTCATGACCAGGGTCTGCTGGGTCTCGGCCAGGCCCAGCTCCCAGGGGGTGCCCGCGTGCTTGATGGCGTTGAGCGGTGCCGCCCCCGTGCCGCCGTCCTGGCCGGAGATGAGGACCACATCGGCATGACATTTGGCCACGCCCGCGGCCACGGTTCCCACTCCATGCTCGGAGACCAGCTTGACGTGAATCCTGGCTCTGGGGTTGGCCATCTTCAGGTCGTGGATCAGCTGTTTCAGGTCCTCGATGGAGTAGATGTCGTGGTGGGGCGGGGGCGAAATGAGCTCGACCCCGGGGGTGGACCGTCTGACCTGGGCGATCCAGGGCGGGACCTTGGCGCCGGGAAGGTGACCGCCCTCCCCCGGCTTGGCTCCCTGGGCCAGCTTGATCTGCAGGTCCGTGGCCGAGACCAGGTAGTCGCTGGTCACCCCGAACCGGGCCGAGGCCACCTGCTTGATGCGGCTGGTCCTGGCAGGGTCTGCAATCCGGTCCGGGGACTCGCCGCCCTCGCCCGAGTTGGACCGGGCTCCCAGCCGATTCATGGCCAGGGCCATGGTCTCATGGGCCTCCTGGGAAATGGACCCGTAGCTCATGGCGCCGGTGGAGAAGCGGGTGACGATGGACTCGGCGGGCTCCACCTGGTCCAGGGGTATGGGCGCCCTGTCGGAGTGCAGCTCCATAAGGCCGCGCAGGGTCATACCCTGCTTGGCCGCCGCGTTCACATGGTCGGTGTAGGCCCGAAACAGCCCGTAGTCCCCTCGCTTGGTGGACTGCTGGAGCAGGAAGATGGACTCAGGGTCGTTCAGGTGGTCCTCGCCGGTGCGCCGCCAGTGGTAGTTGCCGCCTGTCTCCAGGTCATGCCCGGAGCCGGCAGTCCATTCGATCGGGTAGGCCACACGATGGCGCTGGGCCACCTCGGCGGCGATCTCATCCAGGCCAATGCCGCCCACCAGGGAAGTGGTGCCGGTGAACCAGCGGTCGATGACCTCACGGCTCAGTCCGACGGCCTCGAAGAGCTGGGAGCCACGGTAGGACATGATGGTGCTCACGCCCATCTTGCTCATGATTTTCAGAACCCCGGTGCTCAGGGCCCGAACCAGGTTGGTGGAGGCCTTTTTCGCATCCACGTGCAGGTCGCCGCTGTTGGCCAGGTTCTCCACGGACTCCAGAGCCAGGTAGGGGTTGACGCAGGCGGCCCCGTAGGCGATCAGCAGGGCCACATGGTGGACCTCGCGCACGTCGCCGGCCTCCACTGCCAGGGAGACCTGGGTGCGGGTGTGCCGACGGAGCAGGTGGTGCTGGACGGCCCCGGTCAGCAGCAGGGAGGGTATGGGTCCCCAGATATGGTTGGAATCCCGGTCAGAAAGGACCAGGACATTGCAGCCCTCCTCGATGGCCTGATCCACCTCACTTTCGATGGCTTCCAGACGCTCCTCAAGGGCCTTGCCGCCTCCGGCCACCTGGTAGAGGCCGCGGATCAGACGGGGGCGGAAGCGGCCTTCCAGAACCGGCGCCCGGTCCAGACGCTTGATCTGGGCCATCTGCACGGAGTCCACCACGGGCAGGTCGATGTGAATCTTCCAGGCGTGCTCGGGGGTGTCCACCAGAAGATTGGGCTCGGGGCCGATGGCCGAGGCGATGCTGGTGACCAGCTCCTCGCGCTCCCAGTCCAGGGGCGGGTTGGTGACCTGGGCGAACTTCTGGGTGAAGTAGTCGAAGAGCATACGGGATCGGCGTGAGAGCACAGCGATGGGCGCATCATTGCCCATGGACCCGATGGGTTCCTTGCCGGTTTCCGCCATGGGCCCCAGCAGCATGGTCAGATCCTCCCGGGTGTAGCCGAAGGCCTGCTGTCTGCGGTGGACCGAGATGCGCGAGTAATTGACATGTTCGCGCTCGGGCAGGTCGTCCAGGCGGACGGTGCGTTCGGCAATCCACTTCCTGTAGGGGTGCAGACCGGCCAGCTGGTGCTTGATCTCGCTGTCGGGCACGATCCGGCCCTCTTTGGTGTCGGCCAGGAACATGCGTCCAGGCTCCAGCCTGCCCTTGGCGACGATGGACTCCTGGGGCGTATCCTCCAGGACGCCGGCCTCGGAGGCCAGGACCAGGTGGCCGTCCTCGGTCAGCTGCCAGCGGCCTGGGCGCAGGCCATTGCGGTCCAGCTGGGCGCCCACCAGGGTTCCGTCGGTGAAGACGATGGCCGCCGGGCCGTCCCAGGGCTCGATCAGGGTGTCGTTGTACTGGTAGAAGGCCTTCAGGTCCGGGTCCATGTCCGGATCCTGCTGCCAGGCCGGAGGCATCATCATGGAGACGGCATGCGGCAGGGACCGGCCGGCCAGGTGGAGCAGCTCCAGGGTCTCGTCGAAGGTGCCCGAGTCTGAGGCTCCAGGGGTGTTGACCGGCAGCAGCGGGGCCATGTCGCCAAGCAGCTCCGAGCTCAGCTTTCCCTCGCGGGCCGACATCCAGTTGCGGTTGCCCTGGATGGTGTTGATCTCCCCGTTATGGGCGATCATCCGGAAGGGCTGGGCCAGGGGCCAGGAGGGGAAGGTGTTGGTGGAGAAGCGGGAGTGGACGATGGCCAGGCGCGCCTTCATGGCCGGATCGCTCAGGTCGGGGAAGAAGCCCTGCAGCTGCTTGGTGGTCAGCATGCCCTTGTAGGTGATGGTCCGGCAGGACAGGGAGGCGAAGTAGACGCCCAGCTCGTGCTCGGCCCGCTTGCGGACCCGGTAGCCCAGCCGCTCCAGATCCAGGCCTCCGCGGCTATCCGGCCCGGCGTCGCACAGGATGGGCATAAGGAATCTGGGCATGGAGGCCAGAGCCTGCAGACCCAGGCCGTCAGGATTGGTGGGCACTGACCGCCAGGCCAGGACGCACAGTCCCTCCTGGCCCGCAATCGAAGCGATGGCCTCCTCCTGGCTGGCAGCCTGCACCGGGTCCCTGTCCAGGAAGGCCATGCCCGCCAGATAGTGGCCGGCTTCAGGCAGATCCCGGTAGACGCGGGTGCGCATGAACTCGTCAGGCATGGAGAGCATGATGCCAGCCCCATCGCCGGTGTTGGGCTCGGCTCCCACGGCTCCTCGGTGGTCCAGGTTGACCAGGACGCGTATGCCCTGCTCGACGATCAGTCTTTCGTCCCGTCGGTTCAGGGTGGCCACCATGCCGAAACCGCAGGCATCGTGTTCCGTATCAGGGTCGTAGAGCCCTTGCGGGCCGTGAACGTGCAGATCGAGAGGGGCCGTGAATGACACCGCAATCACCTCATTCGTGGACGCGGGCGGGGCCGGCATGCTCCACCCTTGAAGAGCCTGGTCATTGGTGAATCAACAGAATAATGCATCCACAGGTGACATCCGTGTAACGTTCCGCGGTGTCTAACGAATTCCTACCGCCTCCAGGACCTGATCGATGACCAGATCGTTGAGCAGGCGGCCCCGGCGGGTCACCTGGATTCTGTCACTCACGGGCAGCAGGAGCCCCTGATCGACCAGATCCTCGAGGATCTTCGGATCGGCCGGACGACCCGCCTGCCTGGTCAGCCGGTCCAGCCCCAGGCCTTCCGGCAGGCGCAGGGCCAGCATGACCGTCTCCTCCAGGTCCTGCCTGAAGCCCAGAAGCTCCGCATCCTGCCAGGGCACATGTCCGGCATCCATGGCGGCGGCCCAGTCCCTGGGGTGGGCGATGTCCCAGGAGCGAATGGCCCTGGCTCGCCGCTCCCCCAGGCCAGGCTCCGGCGAAAGCCACCAGTGCGCCCCGGAATCGGCCTCCTGCGCTGCCGCTGTTCCTGTGGCCCTGAACCCAGGCGAGACGGTGGACATGGGCTCCTGTTCCCGGGCCTCTTCCACCGGTGCCATGCCTGTGTCCTGGCCTTCCAGAGCACGATAGTGGGAGTGGGCGCCTGGCCCGATGCCGGCCCAGTCCACGTTGTGCCAGTAGCCCAGGTTGTGGCGGCTCTCCTGGCCGGGTCGGGCCCAGTTGGAGATCTCGTACCAGTTAAGGCCTGCCTGGGAAAGCATGTCGTCGGCCATCTCGTACTTGGCCGCTTCGTCATCGTCGTCAGGGGCGGGCAGCTGGCCCCGGCGCACGGCTCGGCCCATCTTGGTGGTGGGTTCCAGGGTCAGGGCATAGGCGGAGACATGGTCCACGCCCAGATCCAGGGCCGCCTGCAGGCTTGTCCGCCAATCCTCGAGCCGCTCCCCCGGCGTTCCGTAGATCAGGTCCACACTGGCCCTGAGCCCCAAATCCTGGGCAGCGGCCACATCAGTGGTCACATTGGCCGGAGTGTGGGTGCGGTCCAGGGTGGCCAGGACGCTGGGCACCGCTGACTGCATGCCGAAGGACACCCGGTTGATGCCGCCCTTGAGCAGCTGCTCCAGGTAGACCCGATCCACGGTGTCGGGGTTGGCCTCGGTGGTGACCTCGGCCCCAGGGGACAGCCCCCAAAGGTCGGCCACGGCCTCGACCATGCGCACCAGATCCCGGGCAGGCAGAATAGTGGGCGTGCCTCCGCCGAAGAAGATGGTGGACACGGGCGGCTCTATCAGGCCTCGGGAGGTCTGCCAGTCGCGGACCATGCGCATCTCCTGGATGGCCAGGTCGGCATAGTGCTCCCGGCTGGCTCCCCCGCCCAGGTCCCGGGCCGTGTAGGTGTTGAAGTCGCAGTAGCCGCAGCGGCGCATGCAGAAGGGCACATGGATGTAGACCTGGTAGGATCCCACCCGTTCAGCCCTCCTTCTTGGCGGCGGCCCGGATCTTGTCCTTGGTGTCCCGATCCTGGGCCTGGCCGGTGCTCAGGGCGGCGATGAAGGCCTCCTGGGGCACCTCGACATGTCCCAGCATCTTCATGCGCTTCTTGCCGGCCTTCTGCTTCTCCAGCAGCTTGCGCTTACGCGTGATGTCGCCCCCGTAGCACTTGGCCAGCACATCCTTGCGCAGGGCGCTGATGGTCTCCCGGGCGATGATCCGCGACCCTATGGCGGCCTGGATGGGGATCTCGAACTGCTGGCGCGGGATCAGCTTGCGCAGCTTCTTGGTCATCATCACCCCGTAGGCGTAGGCCTTGTCCTTGTGGACGATGGCCGAGAAGGCATCGATCTTCTCCCCCTGGATGAGGATGTCCACCTTTACCAGGTCGGCGGACTGGGTGCCGTCGGGCTGATAGTCCAGGCTGGCGTAGCCCTTGGTCCGGCTCTTCAGCTGGTCGAAGAAGTCGAAGACGATCTCGGCCAGGGGCATCCGGTAGTGCATCTCGACGCGCTCGGGGCTCAGGTACTCCATGGTCCCCATCTGCCCGCGGTGATCCTGGCAGAGCTCCATGACCGGTCCGATGAACTCCTTGGGTGTGATGATGTCGGCGCTGACCACCGGCTCCAGAATCTGACGAACCTTACCATCGGGGAACTCGCTGGGGTTGGTCACCGTGTGCTCGCTGCCGTCCTCCATGGTCACCTGGTAGGTGACGTTGGGAGCCGTGGCGATCAGGTCCATGCCGAACTCCCTGCTCAGGCGCTCGGTGACGATCTCCATGTGCAGCAGCCCCAGGAAGCCGCAGCGGAAGCCGAAGCCCAGGGCCACCGAGGTCTCCGGCTCATAGACCAGGGCGGCATCGTTGAGCATGAGCTTGTCCAAGGCGTCGCGCAGCTCGGGAAACTGGGCGTTGTCGATGGGGAAAAGCCCGGAATAGACCATGGGCTGGGGGTCCTGATAGCCGGGCAGGGGCTCCTTGGCCGGGTTGGCCTCGGTGGTGACCGTGTCGCCCACCTTGGACTGGCTGACGTCCTTGACGCCGGTGATCACGTAGCCGACCTCCCCGGCACCCAGGGCCTTGGTCGGGGTCATGTCCGGGCTGATCACCCCCAGCTCGATGGGGTCGTGCACGGTCGCCCGGCCCATCATGCGGATTTTCTGCCGCGCCTTGAGCTCGCCGTCCACCATCCGGATATAGGTGACGATCCCCCGGTAGGAGTCATAGACCGAATCGAAGATCAGCGCCCGGGCCGGAGCCTTGGGATCCCCTTTGGGGGCCGGCACCTGGTCCACGATCCGATCCACCAGCTCACGAATCCCCTGGCCGGTTTTGCCTGACACCCGGAGCACTTCATCCGTGGAGCAGCCGATCAGGTTGGCGATCTCCTCGGCATGCTTGTCCGGCTCGGCCGAAGGCAGGTCGATCTTGTTGAGGACAGGGATGATGGTCAGGTCATCCTCCAGGGCCATATAGAGGTTGGACAGGGTCTGCGCCTCGATGCCCTGGGTGGCATCCACCAGCAGAACCGCGCCCTCGCAGGCCTCCAGGGCCCGGGACACCTCGTAGGTGAAGTCCACATGGCCCGGGGTGTCGATCATGCCCAGGGTGTATTCGACGCCGTCCTTGACCCAGGGCAGGCGAACGGCCTGGGACTTGATGGTGATGCCGCGCTCCTGCTCGATGTCCATCCTGTCCAGGAACCGGTCGTGCATCTCGCGCTTGGGCACGATCCCGCTCAGCTGCAGGATCCGGTCGGCCACCGTGGATTTGCCGTGATCGATGTGGGCGATGATGCAGAAGTTGCGGATCAGCGATTGGTCGGTGAATCCTGGTTGGTTCTTGGCTTCCTGCACCGGTCTGCTCTCCTCACGTACGTCTGGTCTAACGATTCTAGACGATGCCCTGGGCCGAAGCGCCCGCCCCTGGCGGATTCTTCTCCCGGTCGGGTGCTACTATGGTGGGTTGTCTGTACAGATACATTCATCGTTTGGAGCAACATTGGCAAACATCAAGTCGCAGAAGAAGCGGGTCATCACCAACGAAAAGGCGCACCTGCGCAACAAGGAGGTCAAGAGCGCGATCAAGACCTCAGTGCGTTCCGTGCGCAAGGCCGTGGATGCCGGTGACAAGGAGGCCGCTCAGGCTGCCTTCCAGGTGGCCGCCCGCCGTCTGGACAAGGCCGCTGGCAAGGGTGTGATCCACCGCAACCAGGCCGCCAACCGCAAGTCCGGTCTGGCCAACGCCGTCAACGCCCTCTGAACCGGGTGCCCCACAAGGGCCGGTGATCCAAGCGCTTGGGTCACCGGCCCTTTTTTGTATCCGAATTCATATCCGGATCCTCGTCGGTGTGCTTGATGGTGACGCTGATGTCCGAGCGGCCGCGCATCAGATGACGGATGGCCCTGGCCAGCTGGGCGTCGTTGAGCGACAGCCGGGCTGAACGCCGGTCCATGGCCCCAGGCACCAGGATGTCGAATTTCACCGAGATGATGCGCAGGACGACCACCAGGGCCACGATGGCCATGTCCAGGATCATGTCGACCCGGGCCGGATAGAGCCCGTGCTGTTGGGCGCGCATAGAGGCCAGGGTCAGCATGCAGCCGATCAGGGAAGGCAGCGCATACCAATGCTGGTCCTGAATGACCGCTGGCACCTGGTTGAGGAGGATGTCTCGCAGCAGGCCGCCGACCAGGGCCGTGGCCATGCCCATGAAGATGGCCGTCATGCCGCCAGTTCCGCACATCAGGGCCTTGGCGGTCCCGTTGACCGCGAAAGATCCCAGGGCCATGGCATCGGTGACCAGCATGGACCAGGTCATTCTGCTGATTTCGGGATGGGCGACAGCCACCACCAGGCCGGAGGCCAGGGTGACGATGACCGAGCCCTTGTCGGTGATGCCGCTGGGCGGCACCTGACCCAGAAGAACGTCGCGGACCACCCCGCCTCCCAGGGCGCTGATCCAGGAGACCAGCAGGATGGCGATGATGTCGTAGCCCTTGCGTACGGCAGCCAGACCACCTGAAAGCCCGCAGCTGAAGATGCCCAGGTACTCGATGACCATGAAGATCAGGTTCCCCTCCAAGGCCGTCTTCATCCCGCGCTTCTCCTCCCGGAACCGTCCTGCACTCAAGTCCGTCTATACATTAGCCAGCCCCAAAGCTGAACAGGCCGGTGATGTGCGCAAGGCCACAAAACGAAGGAAGGCGACCCAAGGCGAAATGTCGCCCTGAAGTCGCCTTCCCTGCAAGACCTGTCAGGCAGGAATGAGCTCAGCGCTCAGCAGACCTTCCACATCCAGTCATGCGGATCCTCGATCTCGCCCAGCTGGATGCCCAGGAGCTCGTTGCGGAAGTCCATGGTGACCTTGCCTGAGCCACCGTCGGCCACCTGAACGTCGAAGTTCTCGGACTTGAAGCGCCCGATCGGGGTGATGATGGCGGCGGTTCCGCAAGCGAACACCTCGGTGACCTCGCCGGAGCGGATGTCGTCCAGCAGGGTATCCAGGCGAATCATGGTCTCCACCACGTCACGACCGTGATCCTGGGCCAGGGCGATCAGAGAGTTGCGGGTGACGCCGGGCAGAATGGTTCCGGTCAGGCTGGGGGTCTCCAGGTGTCCGTCCTTGTGGACGGTGAACATGTTCATGCCGCCCAGCTCCTCCAGGTAGGTCTTGGTGGCCGCGTCGACGAAGCAGACCTGCTCGCAGCCGTGCTCGGCGCCGCGGTTCTCACCCAGCAGGGAGGCCGCATAGTTGCCGCCGCACTTGGCGAAGCCGGTGCCGCCGGGACCGGTGCGGAACCACTTGTCCTCCACCCAGATGCTGACCGGCTTGACGCCGCCGGCGAAGTAGGGTCCCGAGGGCGAGGCGATGACGCAATAGTCCACCGCATGCGGGGCGCGCACGCCCAGGAAAGGCTCGGAGGCGAACATGTAGGGGCGCATATAGAGCGTGTACTCACGCCGCCTGGGTACCCAGGCCGCGTCACGGCGGACCAGGGCCGCGACCGATCCCAGGAAGTCATTGGGCTCAAGCGGGGGCAGGGCCAGACGCTTGGCTGAATTGTAGAAGCGCTGGGCGTTGGCATCAGGGCGGAAGAGCCAGATGGAGCCGTCGTCGTGGTAGTAGGCCTTGAGTCCCTCGAAAGCCTCCTGGGCGTAGTGGAGGACCGAGGCACCCGGATCCAGACTGAGTGGTCCGTAAGGCTCAACCCTGCGATCCTTCCAACCGTCATCCGAAGTCCATCCCATGTGGGCCATGTTGTCAGAGAAGAGCTGGCCGAAGGCGGGCTTGTCAATCAGCCGGGCACGCTCCTCGTCAGAGGCGGGATGATCGTTGGGAATGACCTTGAAAGCGTCCGCCAACTCATTGAGTGCCTTCGGGTCGTGATGTGATTGCTCTGCCATTGTCTACCACTTCTTCTTGCTACTGTATTTGGTTGCTCGGGTGCGATGCTTATGGCGATGCCCGGTACCCGAACTATCGCATAGGCAGGCCTTGACCTGTTCAAGACATTTCGCATAGTGACCGTCATACGCAAAAAGGCCACAGGATCCTGATGATCCCATGGCCTTGCACTACAAACCTCTGGACTCACTCGCTCTGGGCGTCGTCCTCCGGAGCAGCCTCCGCATCGGCCTGTTCGGTCTCCTCGGTGGGGGTCTCCAGGCTCTCCTCCTTGGGGATCTCGACGGAGACGATGGATTCCTCCATATCGTCGATGACCAGCTCGGAGCCCTCGGGCAGCTTGACGTCCTTGGCCAGGATCTTGTCGCCCTCGGACAGGCCCTCCACGCTGATATCGATGCGCTCGGGCAGGTTGGACACATCGGCCCGGACCTGCAGGTTCTGGGTGTCGATCAGGGCCACAGCAGCGCCCTTGGTCTCGCCGCTGACGAAGACCGGCACCTCCACGGTGACCTTCTCGCCGGCGCGAACCTCGTAGAAGTCGATGTGCTCCACCTGGCGCTTGACCGGGTTGCGCTGCACGTCCTTGACCACGGCGGTCTTGGTCTGCCCGCCGAAGCTGATGGAGAAGAGGGCGTTGGCGCGACGCAGGGCCAGAGTGGTCTCGCGCATGGGCAGCTTGATGTAGTCGGGCTGGGCACCGCCGGCGTAGATGGTGGCGGGAATCTGCTGGGCCACGCGCATGCGGCGTGCCGCCCCCTTGCCGAATTGATCGCGGACTTCGCCCTCGAGCTTAATGGTGTTAGCCATGTTGGCTTCCTTCCTTGTCTGGTTCCTCAAGACCGACCTGGGCCGGTCCTGGCGCATCGCCGCGTCGGATTCCGGACCGCCCATAAGGAAAGGCCGCCGATGATCCAGCCGAGTCGATAACGGAGGCCATGAAGCCTCCCTCGCCAAAGCAACGTGCCTACTTTAGCACCCAGCCCGCCCTTCTCCAAGTGGGCGACTATTCTGGACATATCCCGCGATTATTGAAGGAGACAACGTGTCGTTACTAGCATCGGTCAAATCTTTTGTGGCACACCAGGTGGGTCATGGGGAGGGACCGACCGGCGAGGAGGCCGCGGATCCATCAGGTGCCGCCCAGGAAGCCCTCGCCCTGCCCAACACGCATTTTTGGTCGGCTGACTACGCCACCACCACGCGTATGGATCCGGCCTCGGGACTGCTTTCGGCCACCACCGCCGGCATGGGTCCGGTGCCAGACGACATGACCGTCTATGACATCTACGCCGACCGAGCCCGTCGCACCCCCGACCAGCCGGTCCTGCATTTTGTGGAGAACGGCAGCTGGACCTACCGGACCGGCCGCGAGATTCTGCACGACATCAGGACCACCGCCAAGGGCTTCTTGCACTACGGGCTGAAGAAGGGCGATGCCGTGGCCTTCATGTGCAGGACCAGCTACGAGTGGGACATCGTGGATGCTGCCGTCCTGTCCATCGGCGGGGTCATCGCCACCATCTACGACACCGATTCAGCCGAACAGATCCGATTCATCGTCAACAACTCCGACGCCAAGCTGTTGGTGGTACAGACCGCTGAGATGCGGGCCAAGGCCGAGGGGGCCGACAAGGAATGCCCCACCCTGGAGCGGATCGCCTGCCTGGAATCCGGGGCACTGCAGGAGCTGCAAGCCTATGGGGAGTCGGTCAGCGACGCCGAGCTCGACGAACGGATCAACTCCATCCGCAAGACCGACCTCTGCTCCATCGTCTATACCTCCGGTTCCACAGCGGCACCCAAGGGCGTGGAGATGACCCATGAGCACTACTGCCAGCTGGCCAGGAACTTGAACGCCTTCATCCCCAATCTGACCCACGACCCGGACGGATCCATCCTGCTCTTCCTGCCCCAGGCCCACACCTTCGCCCGGGCCATCAGCTACGGGGTGGTCTACGGGACCATGCACGTGTACATCTCCTCCGGACTGGCCACCCTGCTGCCCGACCTGCAGGAGTCCAAGCCCACGGTCATCATCGGCGTGCCCAGGGTCTTCGAGAAGGTCTACAACGCCGCCTCGCAGAAGGCCGGACACGGCATCAAGGGCAGAATCTTCAATGGAGCAGCCCGGGCGGCACGCACCTACATGGAAGACATCTCCCGCAAGGGCTGGCCGACCAAGCGCAGCGCCCTGCGGAGAGCTCTCTATGATCCGCTGGTCTACTCTTCCCTGCGTCAGGTCCTGGGCGGACGGGCCAAGTGGATCGTCTCCGGAGGCGCTCCCCTGGACCCGGAGCTGCTGGGGTTCTTCCGGGGCGCCAATGTGCCGGTCTATGAGGGCTACGGCCTGACCGAGACCACCGCACCCTGCGCCTTCAACCCCCTGGGCACCCCCTACCACCGGGGTTCAGTGGGCATCCCCTTCCCGGGATTCACCATCCGCATCGCCTCGGACGACGAGGTACAGATCAAGGGCGTCTGCGTATTCCACCGCTACCACAAGAACGAGGAGGCCACTCGAGCATCCTTCACCGAGGACGGCTGGTACGCCACAGGCGACCTGGGGCGGCTCTCCCGTGACGGGTTCCTCTTCCTGACCGGACGCAAGAAGGACCTGATCATCACGGCCGGCGGCAAGAACGTCTCGCCCAGGCCCATCGAGGAGGTCATCGAGCGTTCCGAGATTGTCTCCCAGGCCCTGGTTCTGGGCGACAAGCGGCCCTTCATCTCGGCCCTGGTCACCCTGAACGAGTCCGCTCTGCGGCCCTGGCTGGCCTCCAAGGGACTGGATCGCAACATGTCCTTGCAGGAGGCGGCCCAGCACGCCGTGGTCCGGGCCGAGGTCCAGGAGTATGTGGACCGGGCCAACGAGGGCGTTTCCCGTGCCGAGTCGGTGCGCAAGTTCATCATCCTGCCCGAGGAGTTCACCCAGGACAACGGGCTGATGACGCCATCCATGAAGGTGATCCGGCCCAAGGTCATCGAGCGCTACGCCGACCTGCTGAATACCCGGATGTACACGGCCAAGCGCACCCCGGCACCCCGCCGCTGAGCACAATCAGAACCCCAGGCGCTCCAGCTGCTTGGGGTCGGTCTGCCAGTTGCGGGCCACCTTGACATGCAGATCCAACCGGACCTTGCGGCCCATGGTCCGGTTGACGGCGGTGCGCAGCTTCTTCTTCACCCGCACCAGATGTTCGGCCCCCCGCCCGATGACGATGGGCTTCTGAGAGTCGCGCTCTACATAAATGCCGATGTGAACTGTGTCGCGCCCGCCCTCCGGATCCGGCTCGACAGACTCCACGCGGACAGCCAGGGAGTGGGGCAACTCGTCGTTGAGCTCCTCCAGGTAGGCTCCGCGGACCAGCTCGGCGATCATGTCCTCGGGACGTTCCTCGGTCAGCTGGTCGTCAGGGTAGAGCTGAGGACCCTCGGGCATGGCATCCATCAACACCCGGGCCACCTCGTCCACGTTGTCAGCCTCCAGAGCGCTGACCGGAACAATCTGGGAGAAGTCGGCAAAGCTGCCAATCTCCAGGAGCTTGTCCACCAGCTGGCCCTTGCTCAGCTGGTCAATCTTGGTCACTACCGCAATCAGAGGCTTTCGCCAGGTCCACTTGCCGTCCTTGTCCTTGCGGGCGAAATCGGACCGCAGCCGGCTGAGAATGCGGCGATCGCCGGGGCCAATAGCCTGGTCGGCAGGCAGCAGAAATGCAATGGCATCAACATCCGACAGGGAGGACTCCACGACATCGTTGAGTCGCTGGCCCAAGAGGGTACGCGGACGGTGGATGCCCGGTGTATCAACCAGGACCACCTGTGCCTCGGGACGGGTCATGATCCCCCGGATGGCCTTGCGGGTGGTCTCCGGCCGGGAGGAAGCGATGGCGATGGGCCTGCCAACCAGGGCGTTCATAAGGGTGGACTTGCCCACATTGGGTCGGCCCACTACTGCCACGAACCCCGATCGGTGGACCGGCGCCTTGGTATCGCTCTGTTCTTCCTTGGTCATGAATTCTCCTGACTGTCCTGCTCGGGTTGATCCCCGTCGGTCTGTTGGTCTTCTTGTTCAGCACCGTCCTCCAGGGCGATGCTGGATCCGTTGGCCGGCTCGACCACGATGGTCGCGATCTTCTTGCGGCGGCCGACTGCTTCGCCAGCGGTCAATCTGATGCCCCGGGTCACCGCCGATGAGCCTGAGACCGGTACGGAACCCAGCAGCTTGGTCAGCAGGCCATAGACCGTGTCCACATCGTCCTCGTCGATGGTGATCTCGTAGAGCTCCTCCAGGTCGGCAATGGGCGTGCGGACCGGCAGCTGCCAGGTGTGCGGACCGATCTGCTTGGGCTCATCGTGCTGGACCCGGTCATGCTCATCCTCCAGTTCGCCCACGATCTGCTCGATGGCGTCCTCAATGGTGACCAAGCCGGCGATGCCCCCGTACTCGTCCACGACCACTGCCAGGTGGTGGCGGGAGCGCTGCATGTAGTGGAAGAGGTCGTCCACCGGCTTGGATTCAGGTACCAGAACTGGACGGCGGATGATGGAGGCGACCGATCTGTCGCCCTTGTGGTTGAAGGCCAGGGCGCGGACCACGTCCTTCAAGTAAACGATGCCCACCAGGTCATCCACGTCGTCTCCGATGGCGGGAATGCGTGAGAAACCCGACCGGGAGAAGAGCTTCAGGGCCGAATCCAGGCTGGCATCCGTGGAGATGCAGATCATGTCAGTTCGTGGAACCATGATCTCGCGCGTCAGCGTGGTCGACAGGGTCAGCACGTTTTTCAGCATCTCGGAGATCTCCGGGTCAAAGGCACCGGCCTCAACCAGCTGGTCCACCATGGCACGACCCTGCTCGATCTGGATCTTCTCCAGCTCCTCGTCATCGGAAAGATCGCCGCGATGGTTTTTGCGGGAGCGGGCTTCAGCCTGCCGCCGACGTTTGAATGGCGTCAGGAGAACGGCCAGTCCGACCAGGCGCACGTGCTTGAGCAGTGCCTCCATAGGCTGGCGGGAGCGGCCATGAGGACCCAGGGTGACGGAGACGGCGGCCACCAGGATGGCCATGACCACTCCGCACAGCAGTTGCTCCCAGAGGGGCAGGCCGCCAAGAGCTGCCATGCAGGCCACCAGAACGCCGACCATGATGTCGCAGATGATGCGGAAAAAGGCACAGGCACTGCCCGTCACCTGCCGCTGGGAGATCAGGCTCTGGGCCCGATGAATGCGGTCGATCCGCTTCATCCTGGAGAACTGGCTGAGCTCCTGGTCGGTCTGCAGGCCCAGGATCAGATTGTTGAGACTGGATCGGGTCACCCGGTTGAGCGCCCCCTGGGCCTCGGCCAGCGCCAGGGAAAGCACAACCAGGGCAATGGCGGCCAGGATCATGACCACCAAGAGGGCAATGGTCCGCTCACTCATGGGATCTGCCTCTCCGGTGGGCATCACGGCCGTACCGTTCATAGATCTCCAGAGCATTGGTGGCCCCGGCCGGCAGCCCGGCATCCGCAATGGGCCCCTGTCGCAGGGCCAGGAAGGTCAGCAGCAGCTGGCGCTGCAGACCGAACATCTGCTCCTCCTGCTGCCTGCTGGTGTGGTCGTAACCCAGCAGATGCAGGGTGCCGTGAATGGCCAGCAGCAGCATCTCCTCCATGGTGGAATGGCCGGCAGCCAGGGCCTGCTGTGCCGCCACCCAGGGACAGATGACTATGTCGCCCAGGATGCCCTCCTGCCGATGGTTCTCGTCCCCGGGGCGCAGCTCGTCCATAGGAAAGCTCATGACATCGGTAGGACCGGCCAGATTCATCCAGCGCTCGTGCAGCACCGCCATGGGCTCGGGATCATTGAAAATGATGGTCATGTCGGACTGGGTGCTCACCCGCATCTGGTCCAGCACCCATACCCCCAAGTCGGAGAAGGTCTTGGCGTCGATCAGCCACTGGGTCTCGTTGGTCACTTCTACGCTCATGCCTGCTCCCGTCCCCGGCTGCGGGCTTGATCAGCGCGGTCGTAGGCGCGGACAATCTGCCCAACCAGCCGATTGCGCACCACGTCGGCCGCCTGCAGGTGTACGAAGGCGATGTCGTCGATGCCGTGCAGCACCTGTTCGATAGTGGCCAAACCTGATGCAGGCCCGCCCAGATCCACCTGGGTGACGTCGCCGGTGATGACCATCTTGGTGTTGAAGCCCAGGCGTGTCAGGAACATCTTCATCTGCCTACGGGTGGTGTTCTGCGCCTCATCCAGAATGACGAAGGCATCATTCAGGGTGCGCCCGCGCATGTAGGCGAGCGGAGCCACTTCAATGGTCTCATCGGCCAGAAGGCGGTGGAGCCGCGAGGTGCCCAGCATGTCAGCCAGGGCATCGTAGAGGGGCCGCAAATACGGATCGACCTTCTCATTGAGGGTGCCGGGCAGGAAGCCCAGGCTCTCCCCCGCCTCCACGGCAGGCCTGGTCAGAATGATGCGTCCGATACGCCCGGCCCGGAATTCCTGAACCGCCTTGGCCACCGCCAGATAGGTCTTGCCGGTGCCGGCCGGGCCAATGCCGAAGGTAATGGTATGCGTTTCCATGGCGGCCACATAGGCGGACTGGCCAGCGGTCTTGGGCCTGATCGGCCCCTTGGAGGCCTGGGTCAGAGGGCGGCGACGAAGAGCCGCAGGAGCTGCCTGGCGGGGTTGGTCGATGCCTTCCAGGGCGTTATCCCCATCCAAGTCTGCAACGGCTGTCTCATGATAATTGCGGTCTGCAGAAGCATTATCCACAAAAGTACTGCTTGTCGTATTGCGATCCTGAGATTCGTGGCTTACATAGGTTTGGTCTGCCGTACTGCTGCCTGTAATTTCCTGGTCTTCTGGACGGTAATCGGTTGCATCGGCGGTCCCCAGACGGCGGTGATCCAGTATTCGCCCCACCTGATCGGCATCCACAGGGACCTGATCGGCGGTCTGCATGAGTTCGGTCAATAGGTCCCGAATCTGGGCTGCCTGAACGTCGCCCTGCCGGTCCCGGGCCCGCAGCATGATCTGGTTGCCCCGAACCAGAATGGACACTGCCGGGAAGGCGCGCCCGATCCTGTCGATGACTGCATCCTCCGGCCCCAGCACCTGAACCGGGTCGATCCCCTCCGGAATCTCCAGGGTTCGCGTAGTTACCGCCACGGATTCCCTTCCTGCACGATGACGATGGTGAACACGGGCCTCACTCGGGCAGCACCTGTCCGGTCAGAACGTGGGCGTGGACATGGAAGACCGATTGGCCGGCATCCTCCCCTGTGTTGAAGATCAGTCGGTAGGCTCCGTGGAAGTCCTGGTCGGCGATCTGCTGCGCCACCTGGACGATGTGGGCCAGGGTGTCAGGGTCAGCCTTGGCCAATTCGGCCACCGACGCGTAGTGGCGGCGCGGGACGATCAGGACATGGACGGCGGCCTTGGGATTGGCATCCTTGAAAGCGTAGACGGTCTCATCCTCATAGACCTTTTCGCTGGGAACCTCCCCTGCCACGATTCTGCAGAAAATGCAGTCCTCCTGCCGATCGTCATCGCTCATGACCACTCCTTATTCTTTGCCGACATTGCTGTTTTCCATCTTATTGTCGAGGTTGTATATTGTGCGCGACTTCATGCGCTGGGCTCAGGGGCTTTTGACTGCCAGCGGCCCAGCATGTCCGCCAGCAGGGTCAGGGCCACAGGTCCGGCCAGAGCGGCCCGGAGGATGTTGCCGCCCAGCCGGACCGGCAGAGCCCCCTGCCTCATCATGGCCTGAATCTCCTGATCGGCAATCCCGCCCTCCGGACCCACAACCACGGCGATCGACGAGTTCTCCGGCAGCTTGTCTACGCGCTTGCGAACCGCTTCCCAGCCAAGGTCGGCATCCTGGTGCAGTACCAGAACCAGGCTTCCCTGATCGGTCGCCTTCCGGCACCAGGCGGCCAGACCACGGCTGTCCACCTTATTCAGCAGTCGAGGACGGTAGGCCCTCCGGCTCTGCTCAGTGGCCGCGTCCAAGGCGGACTGCCAGTGCCGGTCGTTGCGGCCCGGCCGCCATTTGGCTATGGACCGATCAGCCTGCCAGGGCATGACCTCATCCACCCCGATCTGGGTGGCCATGTCGATGGCCTGCGCGTCCCTGCCGCCCTTGGCCAGGGCCTGGACCAGAATCAATTCATTCTCGGGAGGTGCCTGCCGCCCTACAGCGGTGACCTCCACCAGGCCAGTCGAAGCATCCCTGACCAGGGCGCTGATGCGCAGTCCCTCTCCGTCTGAAAGGTCCAGCTGGTCCCCGTCCTTCAGCCTCATGGAGCCCAGGGCATGACGACGGATGTGCTCGGGCAGGGTCAGGCGCCAGCCAGTGTGGAGCTCATCGGTGGCCAGCGGGGAATCATCGTGGTCGGGATCCAGCAGGAAGAGGGGTGCAGTCATGGTGTTAGGCTACAGCCCGCAGCCGAAAAGCGCCCCCCATGACGACACGCTCCCCCAATCGCCCAGTGCGCAATGCCGCCTGAGATGCTATGATTATCTCCGTTGCGATTACGCACCTGTCCGGGTGGCGGAATGGTAGACGCGCTAGCTTGAGGTGCTAGTGCCTATATATATACAGGCGTACGGGTTCAACTCCCGTTCCGGACACTCGATTCCACGTCGTTGGGGACTACGGGGATCTCCATCCTGCTCACATATTCGTCGAAGTCATTGGACTCGTATTCGCCGATGAGGCAGAACTCCAAGGGATCTCCGTCCACACGGTAGCCCATGGTCTTCAGATCTTCCAGCATCTTGCCATGGATCTGTCTGCAGCGGGCGAAACTGCCCACAAAGGTACAGGAGGCATAGGTGCCAGCTGGCAGATCATAATCACCACTGAACCCCGGATCGGGACAGTAGAGCAGGATGGCCTTGGGCGGGAACCAGCCCTTGACCGGGCGCGAAGCATCCACTTGATAGCAGGTCAGCGTATTGAGGATCTGCAGGGTCTCGTGGTGCAGTGCCGTGTAGTGGGCGAATGCAAAGGGGATCCGGTCATAGTCGATCATGTGGTCAGAGACCAAAGCGCAGTGGCGCAGGGGATGGTGGACGATGACTGTCCGTGCCGGGGATATGGAGGTCATGGCCTGCGTATACTTCTGCAGGCTGCTCAAGAGGCCTCGCTTGATGGAGGCCAAATATCGCATCTGGCTATCCACATGTTCCACTTCCTCGTCAATCAAGGACAGGGTGGCGTCGAAGGTGCGATTGTCCAAGTAATGTCCGATGCGGTCCAGACTGAAATCCAGCTTCCGAAGGGCCTGAATGACGTTGAGCCGAGCGAAGTCATCTGGTCCATAGAGACGGTAACCATTGACCGGATTGCGCCGTGGTACCACCAGCCCGATCTGCTCATAGTAATACAGGGTCTCAGTGGTGATGTCATACAAGCGCGCCGTCTGACGGATGGTGTAGCCCTCCTCCGCCAGGCTTGCTGTTTCGTCATCCTTGACCTCCATAAGTACCTCCTACAAGAGTCTGGTCCGACCCTAAGGTTTTTCATGCCCCTCTCACCTTGACCTTTTATGGATGCAATCCATCATATCAGCCTGGAAGCCTTGCCTTGCAAGGGTTTTGCCCTCTATCTACATCTTCAGATTCAAACGTCCGCAATGACCATTTGCTCGATTTGACTCTCGCCTCACACCAGGCCATAGGGTGAAATTCATCCAGGGTCGACGGGGACACAACCGCCGACCGAGCACTACCTCGCGGAAAGGAAAATCATGCCAACCGTCACCACAGAATTTGGCACCTACCACGGCATCACCACTCCACAGGGGACCGTTGCCTACCTCGGCATCCCCTACGCCAAGCCTCCCGTGGGCGCACGCCGCTGGAAGGCCCCAGAACATCTGGATCCAGAGCACCGCGACTACGACTGCACCCACTTCGGGGATTCCGCCCTGCAGAAGTACGACCCGGTCATGTATGCCTCCCGCCGTCAGCAGAGCGAAAACTGCCTGAGCCTGAACGTCTGGGTCGGCCATGAGGGCGCCCAAAAGCTGCCCGTCATGGTCTTCATCCACGGCGGCGCATATGTGGAGGGCGGTTCTTCCGACCCCATGTATGACGGAAGCAACTTCACCAAGCGCAACGATGTCGTCTATGTCACCATCAACTACCGGGTCAACCTCTTCGGTTACATGAACCTGGCCGGGCTGCCCGGAGGCGACGAATACCGGCAGTCAGGCTATCTAGGGCTCATGGACCAGGTGGCTGCCCTGCAGTGGGTCCAAGAGAACATCGCCGCCTTCGGCGGAGATCCTGACCGAGTCACCCTCTTTGGCGAATCCTGCGGTTCGGGCTCCACCATGCTGCTGACCGTCGCCCCGGCCGCCAAGGGACTCTTCCAAAGGGCCATCGGCGAGTCCGGCCCCATCCAGCTCTACAACACCCCGGAATCCACAGCTCCCTACGCCAAAGAGTTCATGGAGATGATGGGCTGCAAGACTGCCCAGGAACTGGCGGCCCTGCCCGTCGGCGACATCATGATGAAGTTCACCGGAGAGTTCTTCACCAAGCACATACATGAGATCTCGCTGATCTTCGCCCCTACCACCGATGGCGACTACCTTCCGGCCAAGCCCCTTCAGGCATTCAAGGACGGTGCCGCAAAGGACGTGGAGATCATGCTGGGCTGCAACGCCGATGAGTTCGCCTACTGGAAGCTCTACTTCAAGGACTTCGCCAACGAAATGCCCGACTTCTGGCACCACCAGGCCATTTTCCACTTTGATGGCAAGCTGGACTCCGAGCACTACGAGAAGCTCTGGGAGCAGGCTCACCCCGGAGAAGATCCTTCCGAGCGCTACCTGGAGTACACCAACCAGATCGGTTTCAGGGTTGGCACCAACCTCATGTGCGAGTACCAGTCCAAGTACAACACCGTCTACCAGTACCTGTTCACCTACGCCTCCAAGATCCCTGGCATGGGCTCCTGCCATGCCATTGAGCTGCCTTTCGTGCTGCATAACACCCAGCGGCCCGACCTGCCCGAGACCTTGACCGGCGAGGTGCCGCCCATGCATCTGTCCGATGAGATGAACGACGCCTGGTGCTCCTTCGCCACCAGCGGCCGTCCTGTCAGCGGTGTCGGCGATGCCTGGGAGTCCTACAGCGTCGACCATCCAGACACCATGGTCATCGACGAGAACGGCTGGAACCTGCGCCGGGACGTCAACAAGGAGAACATTGACCTGCTTCGGCCGGCATTTGAGGAGTGCCTGCTGGACGGAGACCGTCACTAGAACACCTGTTCCACGTAAATCGTGGAGGGAGAGAACATGAACACTCGAAAATCATCCAATTACCGCTGGGTCATCGCGGCCGTGGTCTGCCTTATCGGCATCCTGTCCAACTACATGCAGTACCAGATATCCGCCCTGGCGGTCTACCTGATGCCCATGCTGCACATCGACCAGGCCGGGTTCTCCACCCTGCTGCTCATGCCCATGCTGACTGCGGTATTCCTCAGCATACCCATGGGCACCATCGGTGACCGTGTCGGCCCCAAGAAGGTAGTGCTGACCGGTCTGGCCATCGCCGTGGTCGGCGCCTACATCAGGACCTTCGGCCTCAACTTCCCCCTGCAGATGCTCTCCATGTTCCTGCTGGGAGCTGGTATCGCTGCCCTGAACGCCAACCTGGTCAAGATCTTCAGCGTCTGGTTCGGTGACCAGACCCAGATCGCCATGGGCTTCTTCTACGGCTCGGCCGGCATCGGGGTCATCCTGGCCCAGATGGTTGCTCCCCGGTTCTCGGTGCGCAACTCCTATCTGAGCGCAGCCATCATCCTGACCGTGGCAAGCCTGCTCTGGGTCTTCCTGATCCGTGACGCTCCTGAAGGAGTGCAACTGCCGCCAGCCACCGATTCTCCGCTCAAGTACTTTAACGTTGCAGCCAGGAGCCGCAATGTCTGGCTGATCGCCCTCTGCTATGGCTGCTCCATGGCCGCATCCACCGCCTTCGCTGGATTCATTCCCCAGACGCTGATCAACAACAACGGCTTCAACAAGACCTCAGCCGGCCTGGTTGCCTCCGCAGCGGCCTTGGGATCCATCGCAGGATCCATCATTGGGCCCATGATCAGCTCTCGTCTGGGCAAGTGGAAGGGCTACCTCTTCGCCACCATTCTGGTGGGTACTGCACTCATGGTCTACTTCTGGGCTGTGGTGCTGATGCTGAAGAAGGCCCCGGTCGTGGGTCTGCTCTGCTGTATCATGTTCGTTTCGGGTGCCTTCGGTGCCATCAACGGCCCCATCGTCCAGGCCATGCCCTTCGCCCTGCCCGAGATTCGCGGCAAGTACGCCGGCAGCGCCGGCGGTTTGGTCAGCACTGTTGGCCTGCTCTGCGCCTTCCTGCTGCCCATCATCATCTCCTCGATCAGCAAGGGCAACTACGTGCTCAACCTGGGACTGGAAAGCATGATCTTCCTGCTCTCCGATGTCTTCGTTCTGCTCCTGCCCGAGCTCGGCCCTCAAGGCGAAATCGCCAAGCGCATCGCCGCCGCTGACCGTCAGGCTGCAGAAGAAAAGAAGTGATAACTTAGCAAAGCTGAAACAGTAACTGCCTGAGGCGGCGCGACCGGATGTTTTCGGTTGCGCCGCCTATGCTGTTGTCAGAACAAGAGGGAGGAGCGGCAGGCGTGCTCAGGGTGAACATCGACTCCATAGATGATGACAGAATCGAGGCCTACACCAGGCTGACCGAACCTCAGCTGCGCAATCGTCTGGAACCCGCCAAGGGCCTGTTCATCGCCGAGTCCCCCAAGGTCATCGCCCGCGCCCTGGATGCCGGGGTTGAGCCCATCTCCTTCCTGGTGGAAGATCCCTGGCTGGAGGGAATGCGTTCCATGTTCGACCAGGTGGACGCAGCCTTCGGGCCCGACATTCCCGTCTACGTAGCCAGCCCCGCACAACTCAAGACCATCACTGGCTACCGGCTTCATCGAGGAGCGTTGGCTGCCATGCGACGCTGGCCTTTGCCCACTGTGGAGCAGATCTGCCGCTCAGCAAGGCGAATAGCCGTCATGGAAAACATTGTTGATCACACCAACATCGGCGCCCTGATGCGTTCGGCGGCAGCCCTGCAGGTGGATGCGGTCCTGGTCACCCCCTCCTGCTCCGATCCCCTGTATCGCAGGGCCGCACGGGTTTCCATGGGCACGGTCTTTCAGGTTCCTTGGACAAGAATCGGCGGCGACGATGTCCACACCTGGCCCGACCAGGGCATGAAACAGTTGCATGATCTGGGCTTCACTACAGCGGCCATGGCCCTGAACCGGAACGCCATCAGCCTGGATGAACTGACCGAACGTCTAGGACCCGGGCCCGACCAGATCGATCGCCTGGCCCTGATATTCGGTACCGAAGGCGACGGGCTAAGCCACAGGACCATCGCCCGTGCGGATTTGACCGTGCGCATCCCCATGAGCCACGACGTGGACAGTCTGAATGTAGCGGCCTCAAGCGCCGTGGCCTTCTACGCAACCAGACCCGAGCATGCTAGTTGAACCTTGTCACCTGACTAAGGGAGAGTCAGACAACCCTGACACAATCAGCTCTGCTGGGAGACAGCCTGCGAATCCTCATGAATATAGTCGTCAGGGTCGATGGTCCCCCGCCAGCGGCCGATGGCCTTGAGACCGTGGTACATGACCAGCGTGGCCACAGAGCCAATAGCGATGCCGTTGAAGCTGACCCCGGCCACCGCGAAGGTGAAGTCGGCGATGCCCACGATCATGACGACGGCGCCCACGGTCATGTTGACGGACTTGCCGAAGTCCACCTTGTTCTCCACCCAGATGCGGATGCCCAGCATGCCGATCATGCCGTAAAGCATGGTGGTGACCCCGCCCAGAACGCCGGTGGGAATGGTGTTGATGATAGCTCCGAACTTGGGGCAGAGGGAGAGCAGGAAGGCGAAGATGGCGGCACACCAGTAGGCGGCCGTGGAGTAGACCTTGGTGGCGGCCATGACGCCGATGTTCTCGGCGTAGGTGGTGGTGCCCGAGCCTCCGCCCAGTCCGGCCAGCGTAGTGCCCAGGCCGTCGGCCATCAGGGCGGTGCCGATCTGGTCGTCATAATCGCGGCCGGTCATTAGGGCCACTGACTTGACGTGACCGATGTTTTCGGCGACCAGGACCAGCACCACAGGGATGAACATGGCCAGGACAGACGGGTCGGCCTGAGGGGTGTGGAAGTGAGGCAGACCGAACCAGGCGGCCTTTTCCACAGCCGCAAAGTCGACCTGGCCCTGGGTGACCGCGAAGATGTAGCCGACGATTACGCCCAAAAGGATGTTGAGTCGGCCGATCAGACCCTTGAAAAGCACAGCTATCAGCATGACGGCCACCAGGGTGACCAGGGCGGTCAGCGGGGCCGATTTGAAGTTCTTCCAGGCCGAGGGGGCCAAGTTGAAGCCGATGATGGCCACGATGGCACCGTTGACCACCGGGGGCATGATCAGATCAATCCATCGCGAACCTGCGAAGTGGACGATCAGGCCGATCAGGAAGAGCAAAGCACCGGTGACCATGATCCCGAAAGAGGCCACAGCCAGACCCTTGTGGGCAGTGGTCACTGCCAGGACCGGGGCGATGAAGCCGAAGGAGCTGCCCAGATATGAGGGCAGACGGTTGCGGTTGATCAGCAGGAAGAGGGCCGTGGACATGGCCGTGAAGAAGAGAGTGGTTGAGGGGTCGAATCCGGTCAGAATGGGAACCAGGAAGGTGGAGCCGAACATGGCGATAACGTGCTGGGTGCCGATACCAGCCGTTCGCGGCCATGTGAGTCGCTCGTCGGGTTCCACAACCTCGCCCGGAGCCAATGTTTTCCCGTCGCCGTGCAGTTTCCAGCCCATGGACAATGCCATTTCACTGTGCTTTCTCTCATGCGCCGTGCCGGTCACGGCGGACCGGAATCATCACTATATTCGCATGGGAGGACCCGGGTTGGTCTACCGGAGGGATGGTCTCACTGATAGGTGGGCATGTTCTCGAAGTTGAAGCCGATGGCGGCCAACTGCTCGCGACCCTCGGGGGTGATCATGTCCAAGGTCCAGCGCGGCGACCAGGTCCAATCGATGCGGAACTCCTCGACCAGACCCGCCAGGACGCTGGCGCACTGGTCTTCAATCAGATCAGTCAGCGGGCAGGCCGGCGTGGTCAGGGTCATGGTGATGATGGCCCTTCCCAGTTCGTCGATTTCTATGCCATAGACCAGCCCCAGGTCGACCACATCGATGCCCAGCTCGGGATCGATGACCTGATGCAGGGCCTCCCTGACATCCTCCGCGGTGGCTCGGCCGATGTCGTCAACAGCCTTCAGAGGGATGGCCTCCTCAGCGGCGGCCTCGGCATCAGCGGCATTTTGATCCGCAGCCTTCTCACTATCAGCGCCTGAAGCACTAGTCGAGGATTCATCATTCGAACCCTGAACCGCCGCTGAACTTTCAGCGGAAGCGTCAGGGGCATCTTGGTCGGCAGGGTGATCGTCGGACTTAGCCGAATCGGACTTCTTGTCAGCCTGGCCATCGACCTGCCGCATGGAACCACCCTCAGCCGACTTCAGCACCGTTTCCGCGCCCAGGGGATTGCTGGCCAGGGCCTGTGCCGTGCCTGGATCGCTGATGGCCTTGCCCACCGAGGCCAGGATGGAGTCCTGGGGTTCGGGCACCAGATTCGTATTGCCGCTCATACCTGCTCCTCCTTCTCACCTTTGTCGCCCTCTCGTCCAGCCGACAGGGCCTGAGCCACCGAGGCCTTCATGCCCTCCCAGCCCAGCAGAGCGCACTTGATTCGCATGGGGTACTTGGACACACCCTGGAAGACCATGGCATCACCGAGAGCGTCCTGCGCCTGCTCATCCTCGATGCCGGCTCCGCGCGATTCCATAAGCTTGCGGAAGTCGGCAGCCAGATCCATGGCATGGTCAACGGTCTGCCCCTGGACCAGATCCACCATGATGGACAGGCTGGCCTGGCTGATGGAGCACCCTGAACCCTGCCAAACAATTCGCTGGATGAGATCGGGACCGCCCTGCTCGCCAGGCGCCACCTCCACATGGATGGTGGCCTGATCCCCGCAGGTGGGATTGAACTGATGGGACTCGGCAGCCAGGCAGGCCTCGTGCTCCACCCTGATGGTCACGCCGTCGCCATCAGAGTCTTCTCCCCCATCAGCCTGATCTCCTACACGCCCGTGAGGATCCCGGGCTGCGTCCAGGATCACCTCCTGGTACATCTGCTCCAGTTCCTCGTCATCCATCCCGAAATCCGCCATGTCCTTAAACCTACCAGTATGTCTTTGCCAAAACCGTCAATGTGCTCCAGGTGAAGACCCTTAGGCCACCCGGAAGAACCTGCGGACTCCGGAGACGGCTTCCAGCAGGGCATCCGTGTCGGCCACGGTATTGTATACGCCGGTCGAAGCCCGGTTGGAGGCCATCAGGCCGAAGTGACGATGGACCGGTTGGGCGCAGTGATGACCTACGCGGATGGCAATGCCGCGCGAATCCACATACTGACCCACGTCATGGGGATGGACCCCCTGGACATCGAAGGCGACCGTGCCAATACGATCCTCCGGAGTGGTCGGCCCTAGGATGCGCACCCCGTCCAGCTCCCCCAGCCTCAACAGACCCAGGGTAATGGCCTTCTCATGTTCGGCCACGTTCTCCATGCCCAAATCCATCAGCCAATCGGCAGCTACGCCAGCGCCGATCATCTGTGCAACCGGCTGGGTGCCGGCTTCGAACCGGGCCGGAGGATCCATGTAACTGGCTGGACGGTCCAGGTAGGCCAGCTCCACCATGGATCCGCCAAATGATGCCGGAGGCAGAGCCTCGAGCAGCTCTCGGCGACCATAGAGGAAGCCCACGCCGGTTGGGCCGTACATCTTATGCGCACTCCAGGCGGCGAAGTCCACGTCCATGGCATGCAGATCGATGGGCAGGTGAGGCACCGACTGGCACACGTCCAGCACCACCAGGGCGCCCACCTGATGGGCACGGCGGACGATGGGCTTGATGTCAGTGATGGCGCCGGTCACATTGCTGACGTGGGTGACGGCGACCACCTTGGTCCGCTCGGTGATGACCTGGTCAGCAGTATCGGCCAGAACACGGCCCTCTGGATCCAGATCGAAGTACTTGAGCACTGCTCCGGTCCGGTAGCAGAGCTCCTGGAAGGGCAGGAGGACCGAGTGGTGCTCAGCCTTGCTGACCACGACTTCATCGCCAGGCTTCAGTGCGAATCGACGTGCCGCCTTGCCTCCGCGACCCCGGCTGGCATTGCCGAAGGCAGTGGCCAGCAGGTTCAGAGCAGCCGTAGCCCCGGCGGTGACCACGATCTCCTCGCCGCCCTCCTGGCCCTCTGCGCCGACCAGGGCGGCCACGCGTGAGCGAGCGTGTTCAAAGGCCATCGTGCTGCGAGCGGCCAATTCGTGGGCGCCCCGGTGTACCCCGGCGTTGTCCTTCAGGTAGAAGTCCCGAACGGCATCGATGACCGCCAGGGGCTTCTGAGCAGTGGCAGCCGAATCCAGGTAGACCAGGGGGTGGCCATGCACCTGCTGGTCCAGAATCGGAAACTGCTGCCGAATGCTGTCATCAATGACCATTGCGGACCTCTTCTCTTATCCTCAGGCCAGGGCTGATTCGGAGTCGGCGCCCTCGGGCAGGTACTGGTCGTACCCGGTCTCCTCCAGGGTGTCGGCCAGCTCGGGGCCACCGGTCTTCACAAAGCGGCCATCGGCGAAGACGTGGACGATGTCGGGCTTGATGTACTTGAGAATCCTGGTGTAGTGGGTGACCATGAGCACACCCATACCGGTGTTCTCCTTGGCCCTGTTGACACCCTCGGAGACGATGCGCAGGGCGTCCACGTCCAGACCGGAGTCGGTTTCGTCCAGGATGGCGAACTTGGGCTTGAGCAGCTCAAGCTGCAGGACCTCGGCACGCTTCTTTTCGCCGCCGGAGAAGCCCTCGTTGACCGAACGCCGGGCGAACTTGGGATCCATGCGCAGCCGCTTCATGGCATCGTTCAGATCCTTGGTCCACTGGCGGATGGCCGGGGCCTTGCCGTCAACCTCGGTCTTGGCTGTACGCAGGAAGTTGGTCATGGATACGCCAGGTACCTCGACCGGGTACTGCATGGCCAGAAAGAGCCCGGCCTTGGCCCGCTCGTCCGGGGTCATCTTGAGCAGATCCTGCCCATCCAGCAGGGCCTGGCCCGAATCCACCTCGTACTTGGGATGGCCGGCCAAAGTGTAGGCCAGGGTGGACTTGCCCGACCCGTTGGGCCCCATGATGGCATGGGTCTCGCCGGAGTGGACGGTCAGCGTGGCCCCCTTGAGGATCTGCTTGCGACCCTCCTTGGTCTCCACTGAGACGTGCAGATCCTTGATTTCCAATGTGGACATGTCAGTTCTCCTCCAAAACGTGCTGCATCTCTTGATCCTCGCCGGCCGCCAGCCTGCGGTCGATGACCCCCATCAGGTGCCCGGAGACGCTGGGGACGTCGATCTCCTCCACTAGTTCGCCGAAGAAGCCTCGAACCACCAGCTTGCGGGCCTCCTGCTCGGGGATACCGCGGGACTGCAGGTAGAAGAGCTCCTCGTCGTCGAAGCGGCCGACCGAACTGGCATGGCCCGCCCCGATGATGTCGCCGTTCTCAATCTCCAGGTTGGGCTCCGAGTCGGCAATGGCCCCAGGGGTCAGCACCAGGTTCCGGTTGAGCTCGTAGGAGTCGGTTCCAGGCGCCGTCGGCTGAATGAGCGCGTTGCCCACCCAGGTGGTGTGCGCGCCGATGCCGTCCAAGGCCCCCTTGTAGACCACACGGGACTTGCAGTTGGGATGGTTGTGGACCACCATGGGCCGGTGTTCCATGTGCTGGCCGGGATCGACGAAGTAGATGCCCAGCATGTTCAGGTCGCCCTGCTCGCCACCGAAGTCCTGATCCATGCGCAGCCGTACGACATCGCCGCCCAGGCTGACCACCGAGTGACGCAGGGAGGCCTCGGCGCCCAGGTGAATGCGGTGGTTGCCTATATGCTTGCTGCCCTTATCCCACTCCTGGATGAAGGTGGTCGACATCTGCGAATTGTCACCGATATCGATTTCAACGCCCTCGGCCAGGCGTGCCTGGCCCTGGTGTTCGACCACCAGATCGGCCTTGGTGCCCGCCTCGGCCTTGATGACCAGGTGGAAGGCATCCAGTTCGGGGCCGCCGCCGTTGACACGGACCAGCACAGGCTGATCCAGGGTGCCCTTGAGGTTGACCACTGTCGCCTGCTTGCCGCTGGCCCACTCCACAGCGGCCGCTCGGTCGCTGGGCTTGAGAACCGTGCCGCAGGGGGCCTGATCCATGGGAATCCGGCTGAAGTTGACCTGATCTGCGGGCGGTACGGATCCGTCGATCATGGTGACCGAGACCTTGGTCAGGCCGCTGGGCTGGAAGACGGTGAAGAACTCCTCCATCCGGTCGATGGGGGTGAATCGCCAATCATCCTGCTTGCGGGTGGGCATGGGGAAGTCGTCAGGATTGAAGGAGCGGGGCTCCTTGTCGGCGCTGGACGGCATGTTAGCCGGGAAAGCATAGGGATCCTTGGGATCCGCATGCGGAATGGTTATTTCGCTGTTTTGTGACATCAGCCTACCGAACCCTCCATCTGCAATTCGACCAAGCGGTTGAGCTCCAACGCGTACTCCATGGGCAGCTGCCGGGAGATGGGCTCCACGAAACCGCGCACGATCATGCCCATGGCCTCCTTCTCCTCCAGGCCACGGCTCATCAGGTAGAAGAGCTGGTCCTCGGAGACCTTGGAGACGGTGGCCTCGTGGGCCATGGAGACGTCGTCCTCGCGAACGTCCACATGCGGGTAGGTATCCGAGCGGGAGTAGTCGTCCACCAGCAGGGCGTCGCAGACCACCGAGGAGGAGGACTTCTCAGCCCCCTTGATGATCTTGACCAGGCCCCGGTATGCGGCCCTTCCCCCGTTGCGTGAGATGGACTTGGAGACGATGGTGGAGGAGGTGTGGGGTGCCAGGTGAATCATCTTGGCGCCCGTGTCCTGATACTGGCCCTTGCCGGCGAAGCCCAGGGAGAGGGTCTCGGCCTTGGCGTAAGGCTCAGCCAGGATGCAGGCCGGGTACTTCATGGTCGCCTTGGACCCGATGTTGCCGTCCACCCACTCCATGGTGCCGCCCTCGCGCACGTAGGCGCGCTGGGTGACCAGGTTGTAGACGTTGTTGGACCAGTTCTGGACCGTGGTGTAGCGCACACGGGCGTGGGGCTCGACCACGATCTCCACATTGGCCGCATGCAGGGAGTCGGTGGAGTAGATGGGGGCTGTGCAGCCCTCCACGTAATGGACGTAGGAACCCTCGTCGGCGATGATCAGCGTGCGCTCAAATTGGCCCATGTTGGGCGTGTTGATGCGGAAGTAGGCCTGCAGGGGAATGTCCACATGGACCCCCTTGGGCACATAGACGAAGGAACCGCCCGACCAGGCCGCCGTGTTCAGGGCAGCGAATTTGTTGTCATCCGGGGGAATGACCGTGGCGAAGTACTTGCGGAAGAGGTCCGGGTACTCCTTGAGGGCCGTGTCCGTATCCAGGAAGATGACCCCCTGCTTGCGCAGATCCTCGCGGATGGAGTTGTAAATGACCTCGGACTCGTACTGGGCGGCCACGCCGGAGACCAGCCGCTTCTTCTCGGCCTCGGGGATGCCTAGCCGGTCATAGGTGGTGCGGATGTCGTCGGGCAGGTCCTTCCAGTCCTTGGCCTGCTCCTTCAGGGGCTTGACATAGTACTTGAAGTCGTCGGCATCGAAACCGCTTAAATCCACGCCCCACTTGGGCATGGGCTTCTCCATGAAGGCCCGGTAGCCCTTGAGACGCATCTGCAGCATCCAGTCAGGCTCGCCCTTGTCGGCCGAGATGGCCCTGACCACGTCCTCGTCGATGCCCTTGTGGGCGTTGCGCCCGGCGTCGTCGGAGTCGTGCCAGCCATAGGTATAGTCGCCGAACTCGGAGATGATCTGGTCGTCTTTTTTGATTTTTTCTTCATTGACGCGGGAGCGGTCGGCCACATACTGGCTCATTTCCACATCCCGCGATGTGTCTGTCCGCTGCGAGGTGCTGTCCACGAGCTGAGACCTCCTAACACACGCACGGCCGCCATATGCGGCCGATCACACCATTACAGAATAACCAGGACAGTAGTAAACCGCCAGACCCGGGCTTACGCTCTCTAAGGAATCCAGCCGGCACTCTTGACAAAGTCGTCGATACGGACAATCGCCCGCTTCCCTGCAAAAGGGAAACGAGCGATCATACCGAAATGCCTGAAAAGGATCGACCTCAGGCCGCCTCCTGGCCTCCGTGCTCCAGGCTGGCCTTGACCAGACCGGCGAAGAGGGGGTGCGGCTTGGTGGGGCGGGACTTGAACTCCGGGTGG
>SKEB01000147.1_pt1 | contig 91242 bp, 89 predicted proteins | sample 4826561 | NCBI WGS metagenome assembly SKEB01 (sample SAMN11008820, study PRJNA524170) | human gut metagenome | biome: Human fecal sample; material: Feces; isolation source: fecal sample from pouch patient p17 | host: Homo sapiens | place: Israel: Tel-Aviv | collected 2016-03-29
GAAGTAGGATGAGCCGGTCTCTGCACACGAACAGAGACTTTGAAAAGCTTGAGCCGTATGAGGGGAAACCCTCACGTACGGTTCTGAGGGGGGAAGAGGGCAGTAATGCCCTTGACCTACCCGATCGACCGTCCGACCTGCAACAGCGTGACGGACGGGGAGTTAGAGCAGGCAACGAGATAGCCAAGCATTTCGCCGGGAACAACGTGGACGTAATAATCTACGCGGTGGAAAAATCACTGGACAGTTACAAGTTCAACCTCCTGCACTGCAAGCAGACTTTCATCAGCCAGCTTAAAAGCGGTGCTATGGAAGCGCGTACCATCGACGAGGGGGCAATGGACGAGAAATCGGGCATGAACTTCTCGGAATATATGGCGTTGCTATCCGGCAACACCGACCTGCTGGACAAGGCGAAACTGGAAAAACGTATCGCCTCGCTCGAAGGGGAACGCAAGTCGTTCAACAAGGGCAAGCGTGATTCGGAGTTCAAGCTGGAATCGAAGACCCGCGAGCTGGGCAACAACACAGCTTTCATAGATGCCATGACGGAGGACTGGAACCGCTTCCTCTCTGTGGTGCAGACCGACAAGGAGGGCAATCACCTTAATATAATAAAGGTGGACGGAGTGGATTCCGCCGATGAGAAAGTCATCGGAAAGCGTTTGCAGGAGATAGCCAAGAATGCCACGACCGGAGGGTTGTACACGCAGGTTGGAGAGTTTTACGGTTTCCCGATAAAGGTGGTCAGCGAAAGGATACTCAAAGAGGGATTGGAGTTTACCGACAACCGCTTCGTGGTCGAGGGGAACTACAAGTACACCTACAACAACGGGCATCTGGCGCTGGCTGACCCGTTGGCCGCCGCCCGCAACTTCCTCAACGCGATTGAGAGAATCCCCTCCATCATCGACCAGTATAAAGCGAAGAATGAGGTCTTGGAACGTGAGATACCGCAGTTGCAGGAGATAGCAGGCAAGGTGTGGAAGAAGGAGGAAGAACTGAAACAGTTGAAGTCCGAACTTGCCGCCCTTGACCGCAAGATACAGCTGGAACTTGCGCCGCCTACACCCGAAATCACCGAAAAGGAGCATGAAGGGCAACAGGTCAAACCGGAAGCGAAAGGTGTGCGAAACGGTATCAGGCAATATCCCGAAGATACATCACCGCAAATACGCAATCCATCGGAAAGTATTATCGCCAATCACACCATAACTGGGCATCCGGGGCTGTATGCCAAGGAGGAAACCCGGTCCAAAGGATTGAAAATATAACCTTAGGAATTTTATCTGAAGTATTAATAAGGGCTATCCCAAAAGGTCTAAAAGTAAATTTTATCCTTTCTGCAAGTATCTGTAGGATGGCAACTGCATTTTTTTTCTTTTTGGGCAGCCCTTATTAAAATTTATTCTTATTTTAGGTTATATACATTCATGTCCATTTATGTAAAAAATCCTGCTGACCTTGTTTATGTCTTGTCAGTCACCATTTGCAAAACCATATTTGACCCTCAAAGAGGCTGAATTTGATAAGCAACTTGCTACATACTCATAATAAGGAGCTAAATAGAACACGAATGGGAAATACTCAAATGCCAAACTAAAGAAGATATTGGCCAAAATAAACGTTATACCGAGAGAGAAACTTGATTTTTTTCAACTTCCTAAAACGTTGTTGTTCAAACATTTCTACTTATTTGTACTTACCAGTTGAACCTACGCTTCCCTAATAAAATGTCTATGGTAAAAAGTTAAAAAATCCTCCCACTTTTGTTAGATATATTTTTTTGTGTAATTTTGTAATCGTTATGCGGCAGTAATAATATACATATTAATACGAGTTAGTAATCCTGTAGTTCTCACATGCTACGAGGAGGTATTAAAAGGTGCGTTTCGACAATGCATCTATTGTAGTATATTATTGCTTAATCCAAATGAATATTATAAATTTAGGAATTCTTGCTCACATTGATGCAGGAAAAACTTCCGTAACCGAGAATCTGCTGTTTGCCAGTGGAGCAACGGAAAAGTGCGGCCGTGTGGATAATGGTGACACCATAACAGACTCTATGGATATAGAGAAACGTAGAGGAATTACTGTTCGGGCTTCTACGACATCTATTATCTGGAATGGAGTGAAATGCAATATCATTGACACTCCGGGACACATGGATTTTATTGCGGAAGTGGAGCGGACATTCAAAATGCTTGATGGAGCAGTCCTCATCTTATCCGCAAAGGAAGGCATACAAGCGCAAACAAAGTTGCTGTTCAATACTTTACAAAAACTGCAAATCCCGACAATTATATTTATCAATAAAATTGACCGTGACGGTGTGAATTTAGAGCGTTTGTATCTGGATATAAAAACAAATCTGTCTCAAGATGTCCTGTTTATGCAAACTGTTGTCGATGGATTGGTTTATCCGATTTGCTCCCAAACATATATAAAGGAAGAATACAAAGAATTTGTATGCAACCATGACGACAATATATTAGAACGATATTTGGCGGATAGCGAAATTTCACCGGCTGATTATTGGAATACGATAATCGATCTTGTGGCAAAAGCCAAAGTCTATCCGGTACTACATGGATCAGCAATGTTCAATATCGGTATCAATGAGTTGTTGGACGCCATCTCTTCTTTTATACTTCCTCCAGAATCAGTCTCAAACAGACTTTCAGCTTATCTCTATAAGATAGAGCATGACCCCAAAGGACATAAAAGAAGTTTTCTAAAAATAATTGACGGAAGTCTGAGACTTCGAGACATTGTAAGAATCAACGATTCGGAAAAATTCATCAAGATTAAAAATCTAAAGACTATTTATCAGGGCAGAGAGATAAATGTTGATGAAGTGGGGGCCAATGATATCGCGATTGTAGAAGATATGGAAGATTTTCGAATCGGAGATTATTTAGGTACTAAACCTTGTTTGATTCAAGGGTTATCTCATCAGCATCCCGCTCTCAAATCCTCCGTCCGGCCAGACAGGTCCGAAGAGAGAAGCAAGGTGATATCCGCTCTGAATACATTGTGGATTGAAGACCCGTCTTTGTCCTTTTCCATAAACTCATATAGTGATGAATTGGAAATCTCGTTATATGGTTTGACACAAAAGGAAATCATACAGACATTGCTGGAAGAACGATTTTCCGTAAAGGTCCATTTTGATGAGATCAAGACTATCTACAAAGAACGACCTGTAAAAAAGGTCAATAAGATTATTCAGATCGAAGTGCCACCCAACCCTTACTGGGCCACAATAGGGCTGACGCTTGAACCCTTGCCGTTAGGGACAGGGTTGCAAATCGAAAGTGACATCTCCTATGGTTATCTGAACCATTCTTTTCAAAATGCCGTTTTTGAAGGGATTCGTATGTCTTGCCAATCTGGTTTACATGGATGGGAAGTGACTGATCTGAAAGTAACTTTTACTCAAGCCGAGTATTATAGCCCGGTAAGTACACCTGCTGATTTCAGACAGCTGACCCCTTATGTCTTCAGGCTGGCCTTGCAACAGTCAGGTGTGGACATTCTCGAACCGATGCTCTATTTTGAGTTGCAGATACCCCAAGCGGCAAGTTCCAAAGCTATTACAGATTTGCAAAAAATGATGTCTGAGATTGAAGACATCAGTTGCAATAATGAGTGGTGTCATATTAAAGGGAAAGTTCCATTAAATACAAGTAAAGACTACGCCTCAGAAGTAAGTTCATACACTAAGGGCTTAGGCGTTTTTATGGTCAAGCCATGCGGGTATCAAATAACAAAAGGCGATTATTCTGATAATATCCGCATGAACGAAAAAGATAAACTTTTATTCATGTTCCAAAAATCAATGTCATCAAAATAATGGAGCGGTCAGGAAATTTCTATAAGGCAATACAGTTGGGATATATACTTATCTCCATTCTTATCGGATGTATGGCATATAATAGCCTCTATGAATGGCAGGAGATAGAAGCATTAGAACTTGGCAATAAAAAAATAGACGAGCTCCGAAAAGAAATAAACAATATCAATATTCAAATGATAAAATTTTCTCTATTGGGTGAAACAATACTGGAATGGAACGATAAAGATATCGAGCATTACCATGCACGGCGTATGGCAATGGACAGTATGCTCTGCCGTTTCAAGGCCACCTATCCAGCAGAGCGCATCGATAGTGTGCGCAGTCTTTTAGAGGATAAGGAACGACAGATGTTCCAGATAGTCCGGTTAATGGATGAACAACAATCTATTAACAAGAAGATAGCCAATCAAATTCCGGTTATTGTGCAGAAAAGTGTGCAGGAACAGTCCAAAAAGCCAAAACGAAAAGGTTTCTTGGGCATCTTTGGCAAAAAAGAGGGAACGAAGCCAACGACAACAACGACTACGCTCCGTTCATCCAATAGAAACATGGTCAACGAACAGAAAGCGCAGAGCCGTCGATTGTCAGAACAAGCCGATAGTCTTGCTGCCCGTAATGCAGAACTTAACAGACAACTGTAAGGATTGATTTGCCAAATCGAAAAGAAGGTACAATCTGATTTACAAAATAGAGAAAGCGAGATAACAGCGATGCGTAAAAAATCATTTATGCAGATAGGCGGCTTGATGGGATTTGTTCTTTTGCTGTTGGTCATTTCCTATATCATCATACACCGTGATGCAAAGAACATTAAACGATACAAACGCAAGACAACGGATTTGATCGAGCAATTGGAACAGTCCGTGCAACAAAATGAGGTACTCATAACCTCCCGAAAGAAAGCGGTACATACTATTACCCATGAGTTGCGTACACCACTGACGGCAATAACTGGCTATACCGAACTTTTGCGGAAAGAATGCAATAGCGGTAATAATGGGCAATATATCCGAAATATACTGCAATCCTCCGACCGTATGCGGGATATGCTCAACACTTTGCTTGACTTCTTCCGCCTGGACAACGGCAAGGAACAGCCCCGTCTGTCACCCTGCCGGATTTCTGCAATCACGCACACACTTGAAACGGAGTTCATTCCTGTTGCAGTGAACAAAGGGTTGTCCTTGTCCGTGAAGACTGGACACGATGCCATTGTATTGACCGACAAAGAGCGAATAATACAAATCGGGAATAACCTGCTGTCAAACGCAGTCAAGTTCACAGAAGAAGGCGGTGTTTCTTTGATTACTGAATATGATAATGGAGTTCTGACACTGGTCGTTGAAGATACAGGTACAGGCATGACAGAAGAGGAACAGAAACAAGCGTTCGGTGCGTTTGAACGTCTATCAAATGCCGCCGCAAAGGAGGGTTTCGGGCTTGGGCTTGCCATAATGCGTAATATTGTGTCGATGCTTGGCGGAACAATCCGTTTGGACAGCAAGAAAGGGAAAGGCAGTCGTTTCACAGTTGAAATTTCTATGCAGGAAGCTGAAGAACAGCTTGGATATACAAGCAATACACCTGTTTATCATAACAATAAATTCCATGATGTTGTCGCCATTGACAATGATGAGGTATTACTTCTGATGCTGAAAGAGATGTACTCCCAAGAAGGAATACACTGCGACACTTGCACCGATGCTGCGGAACTGATGGAAATGATACGCCAGAAAGAATACAGCCTGTTGCTGACAGACTTGAATATGCCCGGTATAAACGGTTTCGAATTACTGGAACTGTTGCGTTCGTCCAACGTGGGCAATTCACCAACAATCCCGGTGGTTGTGGCAACCGCTTCGGGCAGTTGTAACAAAGGGGAACTATTGGCAAAAGGCTTTGCCGGATGCCTGTTCAAGCCGTTCTCCATATCGGAGTTGATGGAGGTTTCCGACAGGTGTGCCATAAAAGAAACACCGGACGGGAAACCGGATTTTTCAGCTTTGCTGTCTTACGGCAATGAAGCCGTTATGCTGGAAAAGTTGATGACGGAAACTGAAAAAGAGATGCAGACAATACGGGAAGCGGCAACAGAAAAAGACCTGCAAAAGCTGGATTCCCTGACACACCACCTGCGCAGCTCGTGGGAGGTGCTACGTGCCGACCAACCGCTAAATGTACTTTACAGATTGCTTCATGGCGATGTACTCCCGGATGGTGAAGCGTTAAGCCATGCCGTGACTGCCGTGCTGGATAAGGGAGCGGAAATAATCCGGTTGGCAGAAGAGGAAAGGAGAAAATACGAAGATGGATAAGACAACAATAATTGTGGTAGAAGACAATATCGTGTACTGCGAGTTTGTCTGCAACATGCTGGCGCGGGAGGGCTACCGCACCGTGAAGGCTTACCACCTCTCAACCGCGAAGAAACATCTACAACAGGCGACAGATAATGACATCGTGGTTGCCGACCTGCGCCTGCCTGACGGTAACGGCATTGACCTTTTGCGCTGGATGCGAAAGGAGGGAAAGATGCAGCCCTTCATCATTATGACCGACTACGCCGAAGTTAATACCGCCGTGGAAAGCATGAAACTCGGCTCGATAGACTATATTCCCAAACAGCTTGTGGAGGATAAACTTGTCCCCCTGATCCGTTCCATACTGAAAGAACGTCAGGCAGGACAACGCCGTATGCCTGTGTTCGCCCGTGACGGTTCCGCATTTCAGAAAATCATGCACCGTATAAGGCTGGTAGCCGCTACCGATATGAGCGTGATGATATTCGGAGAGAACGGCACGGGTAAGGAACATATTGCCCACCACCTGCACGACAAGAGCAAGCGGGCAGTCAAGCCATTCGTGGCGGTGGACTGCGGTTCACTCACCAAAGAGCTTGCGCCCTCGGCCTTCTTCGGACACGTCAAGGGAGCGTTTACAGGAGCAGATTGTGCCAAGAAAGGATATTTCCATGAGGCGGAAGGCGGCACGCTGTTTCTGGACGAGGTAGGAAACCTCGCGTTGGAAACCCAACAGATGTTGCTCCGCGCCATACAGGAGAGGCGGTATCGCCCGGTCGGAGACAAGGCAGACAGGAGTTTCAATGTCCGCATCATCGCCGCCACCAACGAGGATCTGGAAGCGGCAGTGAGTGAAAAGCGTTTTCGGCAGGATCTTCTGTACCGCCTGCACGACTTCGGGATAACCGTTCCTCCGTTGCGTGACTGTCAGGAAGACATCATGCCGCTGGCAGAGTTCTTCCGTGATATGGCAAACAGAGAGCTGGAGTGTAGCGTGAGCGGGTTCAGTTCCGAAGCACGTAAAGCGTTGCTGACACACGCATGGCCGGGCAACGTGCGGGAACTTCGGCAGAAAGTTATGGGTGCTGTATTGCAGGCGCAGGAAGGTGTTGTCATGAAAGAGCATCTGGAACTTGCCGTGACGAAACCGACCTCTACTGTCAACTTCGCCCTGCGCAATGACGCGGAGGATAAGGAGCGGATATTGCGTGCGTTGAAACAGGCAAACGGCAACCGGAGTGTCGCCGCCGAACTGCTCGGAATAGGCAGGACAACACTATACAGCAAACTTGAAGAGTATGGACTTAAATATAAATTCAAGCAATCATAGCCTGTAATTCACTGAATTTGGCTATCTTTGCATAACATTTGAGAAAAACGGCGATTGGCAGGAGCTTTTCGCCGCCAACATATAGGATAAGACCGCAAGGCGTTTCAAGCGAAAATCTGGTAAATTGGAACTACGGAGACGATTGCGTGATGCTTATGCTATGCTTACGCATAGCGTGCATTCACGTACTCTCCGTAAAGGCTTTACCAGAGCCATCGCTTGAAGGTAGTGTGAATTGCACGCTACTTTTTTGCCCTTGCCTAATGAAAGGTAACGATTATGGGTAAAGTTCAGATTCTCGCCGTACTGACGATGGACGGATGTCTTTCTTCAGAGTTATATTATAAAGCACATCAGGATTTGTGCCTTGACCGTTGCGGTCTTGATGAAATCAGGAAGAACGCCCTTTACCGCGTGACACCAGACTATTCCATTTCAATGCTGCACGAATGGAGAAAAGACGGCACAAACATCCGTTACCTCGCGGAAGCCACACCGGACACGGCAGACTATATAAACGGACTACTGCGTATGCACGCTGTGGATGAAATCATACTATACACCGTTCCTTTCATATCCGGAAGCGGACGACATTTTTTTAAGTCGGCTCTGCCAGAGCAACACTGGACGCTTTCCTCTTTGAAAAGTTTTCCCAACGGTGTATGCCGCATTATCTACATCCTTGATAAAAAAGCAAGATAGCCAAAATGTGCGGCAAGCATACATTTTTATTTTCAAGAATAGAATAAATGTTCTGATTACAAACAATTTAAGTCGGAGATAATTTGTCCCTGTGAAAAAATATTGAATTTTATACCACTGAAATACAACACTTTGTAAAATTGAGCGTTGGATTTTTTGTTTTCTGCCGCGTTTTTTGCCAATTATATTCATGTGCGCATACCGAAAACAGAGTGTAAAATTTCAAAATTGACAGGACATGAATTATTTTTTATTGGCGGAAACCGAGTTCTTCCGCCGGATAAACGAAGCCGGAGACTGCAATATGGAAAAAGCATACACGGCTTTCGCCACCCAAGTAATAGAACTGTGCAACGGCGGCATGGACATGAACCTTACCGTCATCGCGCTTGCCTACATCGAAATCGAGTTGCAGCACCATCCGGTGCGTAATCTGTCAGAAGAAAGAAGAGAGATTGCCGCCTACGTCAGCAAGGCTCTGTCTTTCGTAAGAAAGATGCAGAAATTCCTTGCCACGCCCCAAGTGCCACCACTAATATCCGCCAACAACGCAACAGAAACCACCGCCAGCCTTCTTTGGACGGGCAACGCCATCGACCTCGTGGAACTTATCTACGGCATAGACGAGATGGGCTGTATCAACAACGGCAATATGCCGCTAAAACAGCTCGCCCCGATTCTCTACAAGATATTCGGTATTGAGTCGAAGGATTGCTACCGCTTCTATACCGACATCAAACGTCGGAAAAACGAAAGCCGTACCTATTTCCTCGACAAGATGCAGGAGAAACTGAACGAGAGAATGCTGCGCGATGAAGAGCTGGAACGTATGAGAAGATAAAATCAGGTATAAGCGGGAGAATGGTATCATGCTGTTCTCCCGTTTGAGTAAAATCTATACGAAAAAGGGCGTTTTCGGCGCGCTATTGCCCCGAATTTCAGCGAAAAACGCTATCTTTGTACAATTGTTACGAATTGAATATGAACATAGACAACCTCGATATAGTAAAACAACTGATAGCCGAAAAGGAAAACGGGCAGGTGGAGTTCAAGGAAACCACCGGGCAGTTGGAGCGCGGCATGGAAACGCTCTGCGCTTTCCTTAACAGCGAAGGTGGCACGGTGTTGTTCGGTGTGACCGACAAAGGAAAGATCATCGGGCAGGAAGTGAGCGACAAGACGAAGCGTGATATTGCGGAAGCCATCCGGCGTTTTGAACCATTTGCCACACTCGAAGTTTCGTATATCAGTATCCAAAATACAGACAAGAGTGTGATAGCCTTGTCTGCGGACAGCCAACGTTATATGCGTCCGTTCTCCTATAAGGGACGGGCTTATCTTCGATTGGAGAGCGTGACATCCTCCATGCCGCAAGACGTATATAACCAACTGCTTATGCAGCGAGGTGGGAAATACGCTTGGGAGGCGATGACGAATCCCGACATCAAAGTTACTGACCTTGATGAACATGCCATTATGGGAGCGGTACGTGGAGGCATCCGGTGCGGTCGCCTACCCGAAGCCACCATAAGGGAGGATTTGCCGACCATACTCGAAAAATTCAACCTGTTACATGACGGAAAACTGAATAATGCTTCCGCAGTCTTGTTCGGTCGTGATTTTTACTTCTATCCCCAGTGCCTGCTTCGGTTGGCGCGTTTCAAAGGAACTACAAAAGACGAGTTTATAGACAATCAGCGTACCACTGGCAATATCTACACACTGCTGGACACTGCAATGTCGTTCTTTTTCAAGCATCTTTCCCTTTCGGGCAAAGTTGAAGGCTTGTATCGGGAGGAAGAGCTTGAGATTCCTTACAAGGCATTGAGGGAATGCTGCACAAATGCCCTTTGCCACCGCTCATACCACCGTCCCGGCAGTTCGGTAGGAATTGCCATCTATGATGACCGTGTGGAGATTGAGAACAGTGGAACTTTTCCGCCGGATATAACAATGGAAAAGTTATTGAGCGGGCATAATTCAGAACCTCAAAACCTGATTATTGCGAATGTTCTGTATAAAAGCGAGGTTCTGGAAAGCTGGGGACGAGGCATCGGGCTTATGATAAGCGAATGCCGGCGTGTCGGCATTCCCGATCCGGAGTTTCATACAGATGGAAATAGTGTATGGGTTATTTTCCGCTATACCCGAAAAACTGTGGGGCACGACCCGACAATTACCCGACAGTTACCCCACAGTCACCCCACAGTTACCCCACAGGTGGAAAAGGTGTTGTCTGCAATCGGCACACAGACACTTTCAACCAAAGAGATTATGTGTGTGATAGGATTAAAGGACAAAAGTAATTTTTTAGAACTATATCTGTATCCAGCCATAAGGCAGAATTTGGTAGAGCCTATTTACCCGGAAAATCCGAAACATCCCCGGCAGAAATATCGTCTTACCGATAAAGGAAAAGAACTGTTGATATAATAACGGGGTATGGTGGCGAAAAAGAAGAAACAACAGGGGCATTACTGTCGGATTTGTAGCGAGTACAAAGCCAACGAGCAATTCAGCGGCAAAGGACACTCGCGGCATATCTGCAAGGAATGCCGGTCGCTTCCCGATGATGTGAAGGCGGACATGGTGCGCTGTAACGAGGTGGAACGAGCCGTTTTCAAATGCCCGATGAGCCGTCAGGACTGGGAACTGCTGGAAAAATATGCCAAGAAGTACAAGGACAAGGAATCCGGGCAGTTCGCGCAGGATATGTTGGACATGAAACGGGGCAATCAGACACCGGACGAGGATATGGAAGAGGATGATGTTTTAATAGAAGGCATCTATGAAGAGGAAACCATACCATTTGCCGAACTGGAGGATGACATCCGTTATCAGTTGGAAGAATTGTTGGCGGACAACATCAACGAGTTCATGATACACAAGAATTACATTCCCGAAGGCAAGGAACTGAAAGACATCAACGAATGGGTCATGAAAGAAACCCGTGACACCTTTTTTATAAAGGTTATTCCCGATGCCGCTTATGACAGTCTGGTGGAAGAAACGATCAACAGGCTTGTGAAGGAATGGAAAGAGGACGGATTTGAGATAAAGACCTATTCCGCATCGCTGGTCGTCATGGAAACGGAACGGCTGCTTATCCGCAGGATAACCCGTAAGGATATGGACGCACTCCTTGCCATAATGGGAAAGCCGGAAGTCATGTACGCTTGGGAACACGGCTTTACCAAAAAGGACGTGCGCAAATGGATAAACAGGCAACTCATCCGATACCGCAAGGACGGGTTCGGATATTTTGCCGTCATACTGAAAGAAAGCGGCGCATTGATAGGACAAGCCGGTCTGATGAATAGTACCCTAAACGGGAACGAGACTGTCGAGCTTGGCTATATACTCGATAACACATACTGGCATAACGGTTACGGTACGGAAGCCGCCCGCGCGTGTTTGGAATACGCCTTTGGAGAGCTGGAACTGAAAACTGTCTGTTGCAGTATCCGACCGGAAAACGTGGCATCCATCCGTGTGGTTGAAAGGCTGGGAATGACCTTGTGCGACAACCATACAATAATATACAACGAAAAAGAAATGCCGCATCAGATATATGTGGCAACCAATAGTAAATCCTATATCTTATAAGCGAAATCACTCAACAATGAAAACAAATAATATTAATTTATTTTGCGATATAGTTACTCAAAGGTCAGGAGAACATTCTTGCGCTATAAATATTTTGTTGCAACAACAATTATATGGGCAGGTAATATCTATTCTGCGTCAAGAATTAGATTCTATGGTAAGAGTTATGTTTTTGTTGTCAATTAGCGACTTAAACCTTAGAGAGCATTTTATAAACCAAACTTTGGAGGGAATAAAATGGTCTTATCCCAATACAAAGAAAGTCGTGACCGATAAACAAATGGTGGATTTAGCTGATAAATTTTATGGCTGGCCTTTTTTTGTTTATAAATTAGGATGCGCTTTTATTCATCTTTCAGCAATGGTATATTATAAAAACAGTAATCCATTTTTGCTTTTATCTGTTTCAGAAAGAAATGACATCACAAGGTTTTTACATCAATATCATAGTTTCCCGTTAGAGTTGGAATTGAATTTGGAAAATATCATCCCATATCTTGATAAAGTATTTAATAAAGTTTCAAGTAACTTAGCATGTTACATTGAAGATTTACGTCAAAATAAACTTTTGGAGGAATATTAAAATAAGGGAGGATTTTAGCTATCCTCCCTTATTTTAATAGGTTACTTCTGCTGCAACAGATGCTTCAGGTTGTCATCGCCCGCGATGCGCTCCAATTCCTCCTGAACAATCTGCTTCACCTCCTCCTTGATGCGCCGGTAATTTGCCTGCACCGTTTCCTTCATGCGGTCGTTGCCGTCTGCGTCAGTGAAATCGGTAATAACGGGGATTTTCTTGTAGGCACTTTCCTCCCGTTTTACCTTATCGGCATCCACCACAATCTCGCAGTGGAAAATCTTCTGTTCGATACGCTCGTTGAAGTTGTCGGACACCGAACCGACAAACATTCCCTGCGTCAAACCGGAAATCTTGCTGGGCGGGATAAGCGCGTCCATCTGCGTGTTAATGGAGGTGGAAACATCCTGCCGGTTGATGGAGATAGACTGCCGTTTCTGCAACACCTTACCGAATCGTTCCGATAGTGTCTTTGCCGTTTCACCTACCACCTGCCCGGAGAAAATGTTACCGACCGTATTCATCACCACTTTCGCCTCCTTATCACCGTAGTCGCGCACCAGCTGGCTGAAATCCTGAAATCCCAGACACACGGCAACCTTGTTGCTTCGGGCGGTAGCTATAAGATTGTCCAACCCTTTGAAATATATCGTCGGCAGCTCGTCTATGATGACCGACGACTTCAGCATCCCCTTCTTATTGATGAGCTTCACGATGCGGGAGTTATACAATCCGAGAGCCGCCCCGTAGATATTCTGACGGTCGGGATTGTTGCCCACGCATAGGATTTTCGGCTCTTCGGGATTGTTGATGTCCAGCGTAAACTCGCTGTCCGACATCACCCAATAGAGCTGCGGTGAAATCATCCTCGAAAGCGGAATTTTTGCCGACGCTATCTGCCCCATGAGCTGCTCCGCAGCCCCTCCGAGCCACGCATCCATGAACGGGGAAAGGTAGTTCTCCAGTTCGGGATAGGAAGTCAGTATCGGAAAAATATCCTCGTAGCGGCGGTTCAAAAATTCGATGGCATGGGGAAACGTGCAATATTTCCCGTTCTGATAGATTTTAAGATACCATATAATACTGGCGAACAAAATGATAGGTGATTCCACAAAGAAGTCACCCTGCTTTTGCACCCACGTTTTATTGAGGTTGAGCATTATTGTATAGGCACTCTCGTAGGCGTCCGTAATATCTTCCATAAAATCCGGGTGAATGGGATTGCACCGATGAGAGCGTCGCGGGTCGTCGAAGTTGATCACATAGAACTTCGGCTTCACCTTGTAGCCGTCAGGGTGGTTCAGCAGATGATTGTAGGCAATGGTGGACAAGTCGCTGAATTTGAAGTCATACACGTACATCAAGAAGCCCTTTTCAATCTGTTGCTTGATAAAATTGTTTACCACGGCGTATGACTTGCCGCTGCCCGGCGTACCCAACACGATGGACGCACGGAAGGGATTCACCACATTGATCCAACCGTTGTTCCAACGCTTTTTGTAATAGAAGCGTGTCGGCAAATTGACCGAATACTCGCTTTCGATGAGTCTTGTTTCCTGCATGAAACTCTCGTTCTCGTTGTTGAAAACATCCTCCATCAAATTGTGTTTCAACAGACGGCTCATCCACAGACCTCCCATCAACAGGCAGACATAGCCCGTACCGATGGTAAGGACATACAGCCCCATCACCGCCTCAATCGGAAGCGGCAGAGCCAGTATCCACCAGTTTAGGAAAAACAGCACGGACCCGGCGGCGAGTGCCGTCCATATTCTTCCCCAAGTGATTTTCTCTCCCTTGACCCCCTTTGTACCCAGACAGGACAGGGCAAGCAGCAGGACGGCAAACAGCTTTGTGTACAGTATGGAATGGAACAGCCCCGCCGTGCGGTCGAAGTTCAGAAGGATTCTGTCCACCACACCGATGTTCACGCCCCACAGCCGGATGACTTCGTAACAGAACCAGTACACGTTCATAACCACTAAAATAATACTCACGGCACGCAGAAAATCCATGATTTTCGCCAATGCCCTCAAATCGTCTTCTTGTTGTGACATACATTGATTTTTTAATTGTTGATACTCCGATTACAAACCCAAGCCCTTGCGCTTTTTCTTCTTTTTGCGCTTCATCGCCCGGATGAAAGCCTTTTCCTCAGCATCTACCGCCGGACCTTCGGGAGTGAGCAAGCCCATTCCGCCCGATACGTCTTCACGGTCGTATGCGGTCTGTCCGTATGCCTTGTCCGCAGCATCCATAGGGATGGATAACGGTATCGGCGGTTGTCCGGCGTATGGCAGGGTGAAGTGTTCCTGCAAGGCATTCGCCGAAAGCTCCTTGCCCATGCGAGAGCCGTTCAGTACACATCCTGTGCGGTGGTCGATAAACGTCGCTCCATAGATACGCCCTTCATCCGTGTAGCGCAGTACGGTGTCGATGCCCTTCTCTTTGAGTTGGGATACAAATTTGTCCTTGTCATAAGTGCCTTGCAGCACGGAAAGAACGGTGCGTTTCGTCATGTCGGCGAGCTTCCTGTCCTTAATCTCTGATTTGGAACGGATAAATTTTCTCTGTACGGCTTCATAACCTGCGGACTTCCCGAAAAGCGAGGACTTGAACGGGTTGCCCACCTTGTTACCCTTGTCGTCCGTGACGGAATAAACCAGCCCGTGATACTCCCGTCCGCGCACGTTGCCTCTCGCTTCCTCCACCGTCATATTATATAAGGAAAGGAGCGCACGGTATTCGCCCATCGTCTGAAAACGGTACTGCCCGTTCAGAGCCTTCACAGTGCCAGCCACCTGCTTCTTCACATCACCTGCCGATGCGTCCACCTTGCTTAGCGGCGTGTCAAGCCGGCGGTTCCTGCGCTCCGCGCCGTGCAGCCCGTATTTCTTCTCCAGCTCACGGGTGATTTGTTTGCTACGATAGTAGTTGTTCTTGTCGCTGATACATTTCCCGTTATCGTCCACCCGCACCGTCACGATGTGCAGGTGGTGGCGGTCGATGTCCTCGTGCTTGAAAACAAGATAAGGCTGGTTGCCGAAACCGAGTTTTTCCAGATACTCGCGGGCTATATCCTGCAATTCCGCATCGGTCAACACATCCTCCGGATGTGGGTTGAGCGAAATATGCACCACCGGCTTCTCCACCTTCATCTGTGGCGGCATGAAGGTGAGAAAACCCTCCATCGCCTTGTTGATGTCCACCTTTCCCGAACCGTCATTGTAGATGCGGTTGGTCGTAAGCAACCGCCCCTGCGCCTCGTTAATCTTCTCCCCGTTATAGGCAATCGCGCCGTACAACGAGTTTCCTACACTGATTTTTGCGACCATTTCGCCTCCATTTCCCTTGAAAGTTCCACAATCCGGCGGCTCAGTTTCACGAGTTCGACGGTGTGTTGCTCTAATTTGTAGAGCAACGCCATCGCCTTTTTCTCTGAAAAATGCAGCCTCAGTTCCTTCACGACTTGGTTGTAATTCGTACCCACGGCGCGGAACTGCGCATGAAAATCCGATAGCTTGGTGTAATAGTCCACCAGCGTCTTGTCCACCTTCAGCACCTTGAACGGCTGTCCGAAGAAGTGCGCTTTGAGGAAAACCGACCGTGCATAGACACCCGATTTTCCGAACATGGCGAGGAAACGATTGTGTTCCTCCTCGTTGAAACGGACGGTGTAACGGTACACCGCCGGATCAAGTTTGGGATTTCTCCCTGCTTTGCTTTTCCTTTTCTCTTTCATATTACTTTGGATTTAGCGGATTGACGGCATAAGCCGCCGCTTCGGATCACAGCACCGCAGTTCTGAAAGGCTTTCCGACTTCGGAGGGAAAGCCCGCCCCCTGCAAGGGCAAGGCGTTTTCCGGGATGCTCAAAATATTTTGAGCGGCTGAAAACATACCTTGCTATGTTCAGGTGAACATAAAAATCCGTCGGGGACGGATTGGGGGAATGCCTTTCAAACTCCGGGCTGCGCCACCTGCGGCGAACCCTGCCGTTCGGGTGCAAAGTTACGCCCTTAACGCGGTATCGGGCAGAGGCTTGACCCGGACAATCAATGCCAACCGGCGCAACGTGCTGCCACTTGCCGGAGAAGTGATACAAGTTCCAAAATATCCTTGTTTATTTGCAGTGTGATTCGGATGTGGGACTGAAAATACACTCCTTCCGCCGGATGTTCGGACAGTAATCCGGACATCAATCCAAACGGTTGAAAACAGGTGTATGTATTCAGACAGTTTTCCAAGCACACGTCCATGCGGACGGATAAAAGCATGGGCGGTTGGACAAACCGATGATTACCCATAGGCACAGCCGGATTAAGGAGTGAATAAATAAATGAATGGGAGCGCGTGCGTACGTACTAATGGCAATACGCTACCGCCACCGGACAGATGTATAACCAAATAAATTATCAGACAAATGAAAGAAGCAACTTATGTGGCAATCTCCACGCAGAAAGGTGGAGCGGGTAAGACAACCCTGACGGTGCTTGTAGCAAGCTACCTGCACTATGTGAAAGGCTACAACGTAGCCGTGGTGGACTGCGATTTTCCGCAGTACAGTATCCATGACATGCGCAAGCGCGACATGAAAGCTGTCATGGAGGACGGGCATTACAAGGTGATGGCGTATGAGCAGCTCAAACGGCTGAAGAAGAACCCGTACACCATCAGATGCAGCCGTGCGGAAGATGCGGTAAAGACCGCCGAAAATCTGGTGGCAGCGCAGCCCGACCTTGATTTCGTGTTCTTCGACCTGCCGGGAACCATCAACAATGCCGATGTGGTGCAGACCATTTCCAAAATGGACTACATCTTCACGCCCATCATCGCCGACCGTGTGGTGATGGAGAGTTCCATCAAGTTCGCCACCGTTATCAACGAACAGATGATAAGCACGGGTAAGTCCGGCATCAAAGGGATTTACCTCGTGTGGAACATGGTGGACGGGCGCGAAAAGACGGAACTTTACAAGGCATACGACAAGGTCTGTGCCGAGTTCGCCCTGCCCATTCTGGAAACACATCTGCCGGACAGCAAGCGTTTCCGCAAGGAGACGGCGGCAGAACGCAAGGCGGTATTCCGCTCCACGGCGTTTCCGGCGGACAAAATACTGGTACGCGGCAGCAACCTCGACAAACTCGTCGATGAGATTCTCGGCATCATCAAAAACTGAACGGCATGGCAAAGAAAACAAGAATCGAGGACATCGACAGCGAAGCCGTAATCAACTCGTTTCGACTGGACGATACAAGCATTCCGCCGGAAGCGAGAAGCACGGACGGAAACGCGCCTTCCCCACCTCCGAAAGAAACGGTGCAGGAAACCGTCCCCTTGCCTGTCCCGCACCCCAGAGAGGAACCAGAACGCAGGCGCAGGAACGGCAAGCCGGAAAAGCCGGATTATGACACCGTATTCATATGCGGCTCCAATATCACGGCAAGGCTCGGCAAGCAGGTCTATATCCGCAAGGAATACCACGACCGCATCCAGAAGATGCTTCATGTAATCGGAGGCAACGAGGTGACTATCGCGGCTTTTCTTGACAACGTGCTGACACACCATTTCACGCTGTTCCAAGACGAGATAGCCGAATCGTTCAAACGGCATATGGAATCCTATAATTTATAAACACCCCAAAAACAACAAAGAAGTATGAAAAGAACAAAGAAGAACCGTCAGGCAGGATGCCTGCAAACAGGAAAGAGTGAAAGAACCGCTGCCCGTGCAGCAAAGTGTGTAACCGACTACGATCAGGAAAATACCGGCATTGACTTCCGCAAGGATAAAGGCAGAGACAAACCGCTCTCGACTTTCCTGCAAGCATCGGAAATCAAAACGCGGCAATGTATATACATCAGCCGAGAAATTCATGAGAAAGTCGCTATCGTTGCCAGTCGGATGGGAAACGGTTTGAGCATCGGTAAGTTTGTGGATAACATCCTCCGCGACCATTTCCGACAATACGGGCAGCAGTACATGGAACAGATTGAAAACGCCCAAAAAGTAAGATTATGACAAAGGCGTTTTTAATCGTATCGGTTGCTTGCAACGTGTGGTTCCTGTTCCTGCTGTTCTATGACCGCATCATGGACACAAAGCTCATCCGTTTCTTCAGACACATTGCCGGGCTGTGGCGGTCATTGGACAGTACGGTGGCAGAGCAAGGAAAGGATAAGGAAATACCTCACGCAGACACCTCGGACATCATTGGCAAGAGCCGTTTCAAGATGGCATCGACCCGGACAACCGCTGCCATACCGACGCAAGAAGCCGCCACTTCGGAAAAAGGCATTGAGCTGTCGGAGGAAGAGGCTACTTTTGACGACGGAAACACGGAAACCGTCTCACGCCCGGCACAAGTTCCGGAGGAAAAACTCGATGAAACCTTCACGAGCATCCCGACTTCGGAACTGGAGTACGGAGAGGATGATCCGGAGGACGAGGAACCTGACAAAAAGCAGGCTTCGGGAAGCAGCTTCGAGGATATTGACAGGGCTGTACGCACCATACGGAAGGAATCACCGTCCGATGAGGAAATGCGACACGCCGGAAAGGTCATGACGGAACTGGACGGGACAGAGCTTTATACAAGGATAACGGAACGCCTGACCGATGAAGCAATGAGCGAGAGGCTTGCAAAGGCGATGGCAGTTTTCGTGGATACGGTGAACATGACCGTGACACAACAAAAGGAAAAGGTGTTTGTGATTCCCGACAACATCGAGGAGTTCGACTTCCGAAACTATGTATAACAGCTAAAAAAGAATGGAAATGAAAACGTAAGACAGCATCACACCACGCGCACGGCGGTACAAGGTACAGCCAATCCGCAACGGACACACCCAAGTCCGTAGAAACAAACGGGCAACCACTAAAACCAAAGTAAAGTAATCAAGTATCAACCGCCCGAAAAAGGGCTATCCACCCTTTCAACGGCACAAAACAAGAACAGTTTATGAACAAGAACATCAGACAAAAGTTAATCATCTCTGCGGCACTTATGATTGCCGCAACCGCCTCCGCATTTGCGCAGGGAAACGGTCTGGCAGGTATCAACGAAGCCACCTCTATGGTGAGTTCGTATTTTGACCCCGGCACAAAATTAATTTACGCCATCGGCGCGGTAGTCGGGCTTATCGGTGGCGTGAAAGTGTACGGAAAATTCTCGTCCGGTGACCCGGACACCTCGAAGACCGCTGCCTCGTGGTTCGGGGCTTGCATCTTCCTGATTGTCGCCGCCACCATCCTGCGCTCATTCTTCCTTTAATACACAATGTATGGCTGAATACCCGATAAACAAGGGTATCGGCCGTCCGGTCGAGTTCAAGGGTCTAAAGGCTCAGTACCTCTTCATCTTCTGCGGAGGTCTGCTGGCTCTCTTCGTCCTGTTCGTCATCCTCTACATGGTCGGCATCGACCAGTGGATATGTATCGGTTTCGGCGCGGCATCGTCTTCCGTCCTCGTATGGCAGACCTTCGCGCTGAACGCCCGGTACGGCGAACACGGGCTGATGAAATTGGGAGCGGCAAGGAGCCATCCCCGATACCTTATCAACCGGCGGCGGATCACCCGATTATTCAAACGGCAACGAAAGGAAGAAACGACATGAGAAATACATCCAAAATGACAACACTGGAAAACAAGTTCCCCCTGCTGGCGGTGGAGCATGGCTGCATCATTTCCAAAGACGCCGACATCACGGTGGCTTTCGAGGTGGAACTGCCGGAGCTTTATACTGTGACGGGCGCGGAGTACGAGGCGATACACGGCTGCTGGTGCAAGGCTATCAAGGTGCTGCCGGACTTCTGCGTCGTACATAAGCAGGATTGGTTCATCAAGGAACGCTACAAGCCGGAATTACAGAAGGACGACATGAGTTTTCTGAGCCGCTCCTTTGAACGCCACTTCAATGAGCGTCCGTACCTGAAACATTCCTGCTATCTCTACCTGACCAAGACGACGAAGGAGCGTAACCGGATGCAGAGCAACTTCAGCACGCTGTGCCGTGGGCATATCATCCCGAAGGAGCTGGACAAGGAAACCGCCGGGAAGTTCATGGAAGCTGCCGAACAGTTCGAGCGCATCATGAACGACAGCGGCTTTGTCAGGCTGCGCCGCCTCTCCACCGACGAACTTGTCGGGACGGAGAAGTCCGCCGGGCTGATAGAGCGTTACTTCTCGCTCATGCCCGAAGGCGACACGACCTTGCAGGACATCGACCTCTCGGCAAAGGAAATGCGCATCGGCGACAACCGCCTGTGCCTGCACACCCTCTCCGACGCAGAGGATATGCCCGGACAGGTGGCTACCGACATCCGCTACGAGAAACTCTCCACGGATCGAAGCGACTGCCGCCTCTCCTTTGCCTCACCCATGGGGCTGCTGCTCTCCTGCAACCACATTTACAACCAGTATGTGATTATCGACAACAGCGAGGAAAATTTGCAGAAGTTCGAGAAGTCCGCAAGAAATATGCAGTCGCTATCCCGATACAGCCGGAGCAACAGCATCAACTGCGAGTGGATAGACCAGTACCTGAACGAAGCCCATTCCTACGGGCTGACCTCGGTACGGGCGCACTTCAACGTCATGGCGTGGAGCGATGACGCGGAGGAACTGAAGCACATCAAGAACGATGTGGGCAGCCAGCTCGCCAGCATGGAGTGCGTGCCGCGCCACAACACCATCGACTGCCCGACACTCTACTGGGCGGCGATGCCCGGCAATGCGGCGGACTTTCCGGCGGAAGAGAGTTTCCATACCTTCATCGAGCAGGCGGTATGCCTTTTCACGGAGGAAACCAACTACCGCAGCTCGCTCTCGCCCTTCGGCATCAAGATGGTGGACAGGCTTACGGGAAAACCGTTGCACCTTGACATCAGCGACCTGCCGATGAAGCGGGGCATCACGACGAACCGCAACAAGTTCGTGTTGGGTCCTTCGGGAAGCGGCAAATCCTTCTTTATGAACCACCTCGTGAGGCAATATTACGAGCAGGGTACGCACGTGGTATTAGTGGACACGGGAAACTCCTATCAGGGCTTGTGCGAGATGATCCGGCGCAAGACAAACGGGGCGGATGGCGTGTACTTCACCTACACAGAGGAGAAACCGATTTCGTTCAACCCGTTCTACACCGATGATTACGTGTTCGACGTGGAGAAAAAGGACAGCATCAAGACGCTGCTGCTGACGCTCTGGAAGTCAGAGGACGACAAGGTGACGAAAACGGAGAGCGGAGAATTAGGTAGTGCGGTGAACGCCTACATCGAGCGTATCAGGGCTGACCGGAGCATCGTCCCCTCGTTCAACACCTTCTACGAGTATATGCGTGACGACTACCGCCGCGAACTGGCGGAACGTGAGATAAAGGTGGAGAAGTCCGATTTCAACATCGACAATATGCTCACCACCATGCGGCAGTATTACCGGGGCGGACGCTATGACTTCCTGCTCAACTCCACGGAGAACATCGACCTGCTCGGCAAGCGGTTCATCGTCTTCGAGATTGACAGTATTAAGGAAAATCGCGAGCTTTTCCCGGTCGTGACCATCATCATCATGGAAGCCTTCATCAACAAGATGCGCCGTCTGAAAGGCGTAAGGAAACAGCTGATAGTGGAAGAGGCTTGGAAGGCTTTATCTTCGGCGAACATGGCTGAATACCTGCGCTATATGTACAAGACCGTGCGCAAGTATTACGGGGAGGCAATCGTGGTGACGCAGGAGGTGGACGACATCATTTCCTCGCCCGTGGTCAAGGAGAGCATCATCAATAACTCCGACTGCAAGATACTCCTTGACCAGCGGAAGTACATGAACAAGTTTGATGCCATACAGTCCCTGTTGGGTCTGACGGAGAAGGAGAAGTCGCAGATACTCTCCATCAACATGGCTAACAACCCGTCAAGGCTCTACAAGGAAGTGTGGATAGGACTGGGCGGCACGCAGTCGGCGGTCTATGCCACCGAAGTTAGTGCTGAAGAGTATCTGGCGTACACCACCGAAGAAACGGAAAAAGTAGAGGTGTACCGTCTGGCGGAGCAGCTTGGCGGCGACATCGAAGCCGCCATCCGACAGCTTGCCGAAAGACGAAGGAATAAGTAAAAACAGATTCATCAACCAAAAAAGAAAATGCGTATGAGTATATCAAGAACGAAAATGCTACAAGTCAGCAAGTGTTTAATCGGGCTGGCGGTCATGGTGCTGCAATCCTGCGATGTAGCGGACAACCGCCGTGACCTGCTTTGCGGGAACTGGGAAAGCGTGGAGGGCAAGCCCGACGTGCTTATCTACAAGGAGGGCGAAGCCTATAAGGTTACGGTATTCAAGCGGAGCGGCATCCGCCGCAAATTGAAGCCGGAAACCTATCTCTTGCAGGAGGAGAACGGCAACCTGTTCATGAACACCGGATTCCGCATTGACGTGTCCTACAACGAGGCGACGGACATCCTGACCTTCTCGCCCAACGGGGACTATGTGCGCGTGAACCCGAAACCGGACCATCCGATAGGCGAGCAATAAATAATGAAATCCACTAAAATCCAAAGTAACATGAGAACAAGAATGACATTAGCCATCTGCCTGTGCCTGTTTGCAGTCGGCAGGGCAAGCGCACAGTGGGCGGTGATAGACCCGTCCAACATCGCGCAGAGCATCGTGAACACCTCCAAGAACGTGGTACACACTTCCACGACCGCCCAGAATATGATAAAAAATTTTCAAGAGACGGTGAAGATTTACGAGCAGGGCAAGAAGTATTACGACGCACTGAAATCCGTGAATAATCTGGTAAAAGACGCCCGGAAAGTGCAGCAGACCATCCTGATGGTGGGTGACATCACTGACACCTATGTGACCAGCTTCCAGAGGATGATGCGTGACGACAACTTCACGGTGGAGGAACTGGGAGCCATCGCCTTCGGCTACACCAAGCTGTTGGAGGAATCCAACGACGTACTGACGGAACTGAGGAACGTGGTGAACATCACCACACTCTCCATGACGGACAAGGAACGCATGGATGTGGTGGAACGCTGCTATTCCAAGATGAAGCGTTACCGCAACCTCGTGAGCTACTACACCAACAAGAACATCAGCGTGAGCTACCTGCGGGCAAAGAAGAAGAACGACCTCGACCGCATCATGGGGCTGTACGGGAACATGAACGAAAGATACTGGTAGCCTATGAATTTCGACAACCTTCACCAAATTCTGCGCTCGCTCTACGAGCAGATGATGCCGCTATGCGGGGACATGGCGGGCGTGGCGAAAGGCATCGCCGGGCTGGGTGCGCTGTTCTACGTCGCCTACCGGGTGTGGCAGTCGCTGGCGAGAGCCGAACCGATAGATGTGTTCCCCATGCTGCGCCCGTTCGCGATAGGCTTGTGCATCATGTTCTTCCCGACGGTGGTATTAGGCACGATAAACAGCATCATGTCGCCCGTCGTGCAAGGTACGGCGAAGATGCTGGAGACGGAAACGCTGGACATGAACCGATACCGTGAGCAGAAAGACAAACTGGAATACGAGGCGATGATGCGCAACCCCGAAACAGCCTACCTCGTGTCGAACGAGGAGTTTGACAAACAGCTGGAGGAACTGGGCTGGTCGCCCGGCGACATGGTGACGATGGCGGGGATGTACATCGAGCGCGGAATGTACAACATGAAGAAGGGCATCCGCGACTTCTTCCGCGAAATACTGGAACTGATGTTCCAAGCCGCCGCTCTCGTGATAGACACCATCCGCACCTTCTTCCTCGTGGTGCTGGCGATACTCGGTCCGATAGCCTTCGCCATATCGGTGTGGGACGGCTTCCAAAGCACGCTCACGCAATGGATATGCCGCTACATACAGGTCTATCTGTGGCTGCCCGTGTCGGATATGTTCAGCACCATACTGGCGAAAATACAGGTGCTGATGCTGCAAAGCGACATCGAGCGGATGCAGGCTGACCCAAACTTCTCACTGGATTCGAGCGACGGGGTGTACATCGTCTTCATGATAATCGGCATCATCGGCTACTTCACCATCCCGACGGTGGCAGGCTGGATTATCCAAGCCGGAGGTATGGGAAGCTACGGTCGCAACGTGAACCAGACGGCAGGACGAGCCGGAAGCATGGCGGGCAGCGTAGCGGGTGCAGCCGCAGGAAACATGGTCGGACGTGCCGGGAAACTGCTGAAATAAAGGTATGTATTACGGGATTGGTATTCGCCTGAAAGCAACATACGTATGTAGCCCGTCACGACATACGTATGCAGCAGCCTATTACATACCTATGTAACAGCTCATCACATACGTATGTAGCAACCCATTACATACGTATGTAGCAAGTGGTCGCATACTAATCCGATTGAAAAACGATTAAGAACCGAAAAATAAAATCAAACAATGGAATTTAAGTCACTCAAAAACATCGAATCATCGTTCAGGCAGATACGCCTGTTCGGTATCGTCTTCCTCTCGTTGTGCGCCGTGATAACGGTATGGAGCGTGTGGAGTTCCTACCGCTTCGCGGAGCGGCAACGGGAAAAGATTTACGTGCTGGACAACGGCAAGTCGCTGATGCTGGCACTCTCGCAGGACTTGTCGCAGAACCGTCCGGCGGAGGCAAGGGAACACGTGCGTCGCTTTCACGAGCTGTTCTTCACACTCTCGCCTGAAAAGAGCGCGATAGAGCATAACGTGAAACGCGCCCTGCTATTGGCGGACAAAAGCGTGTACAACTACTATTCGGACTTCGCCGAAAAGGGGTACTACAACCGCATCATCGCCGGGAACATCAACCAAGTGCTGAAGGTGGACAGCGTGGTGTGCGACTTTAACGGCTATCCCTACCGTGCCGTGACCTACGCCACGCAGAAGATCATCCGGCAAAGCAACGTCACCGAGCGCAGCCTCGTGACCACGTGCCGCCTCTTGAACTCGTCCCGTTCGGACGACAATCCCAACGGTTTCACCATCGAGGGATTCACCATCATCGAGAACAAGGATTTACAAACCATCAAAAGGTAAACGGACATGAAGAAAATCAAGAAATCATTTTGGAGCGCGTACTGGAAGCTCCACGACAAAAAGAAAATGCTGGTGGCAAGGCTCAAAGGCTATCTGGACGGTTTGCCCCCGAAGACACGCAAACGCATCGTGCTGGCGATGCTCGCCGCCTTCGCGGTGCTTGCCCTCTACACCTTCGGCAAAGCCGTCTATGACATCGGCAGGAATGACGGCAGCCGGATAGTGACAGACCATGCCGGACAAGTGGAACTGTCCGTAAAACCGGAAAACAATCATAATGTAATACCTTATTTATATGGAACAGACGAAGAATGAACCTAAAAACGAGAACAAGGCGGCTCCCGACAACGGGAAACCGAAGAACCGACGCCAAGCCGAGAGCCATCAAGCCTGCTTGAATGGCCAAGGCGCGAAGGAGGAAGGCAAAGCCAAGGAGCGTAAGCCGCTGACCGAAGCCCAAAGGCTGAAACGTCAGAAAATGATAGTGCTGCCCGCTATGGTGCTGGTATTCATCGGGGCTATGTGGCTGATATTCGCCCCGTCTTCCGACAAGGAGCAGCAACCGGGGACGGGTGGTTACAACATCGAGATGCCCGATGCTGACAAGGCGAACCGCCAGATCATCGGCGACAAGGCGAAAGCCTACGAGCAGGGGGCGATGGAGGAGCGGCAAGAGAACCGCAGCCGCGCCATGCAGGAACTGGGCGATATGTTCGACCGCGAGGTGGCGGAAACGGACGGTGGCAGGGACTTCTACCTTGCCAATCCCGGTGGTACGGAAGAGAATGTGAAGTCCGCCCCGAAGACCATCCAGTCCTCCGCAGCCGCATATCGCGACCTTAATGCCACGCTCGGCAACTTCTACGAGCAGCCGAAGAACGACAACGCGGAGATGAACGAACTGCTGGAGCGTATCGCCTCGCTGGAATCGGAATTGGAAAGCGAGAAAGGCAAGGCGTCCGCTATGGATGACCAAGTGGCACTTATGGAGAAGTCCTATGAACTGGCGGCAAAGTACATGGGCGGACAGAACGGCACACAGCCACCTGTTGGACAGGCGACAGAGCCTTGCCTCGTGCAGAAAGCCGGAAAGAACACGGCTGCACCTGTCAGGCAGGTGGCGCATCAGGTTGTATCCTCGCTCTCACAGCCGATGAGCAACGCCGAGTTTGTCGCCTCCTTCTCGCAAGAGCGTAACCGCAGTTTCAATACGGCGGTGGGCGTCACGACCGTATCGGACAAAAACACCATATCGGCGTGCGTCTATGGGGCGCAGAGTGTGACGGACGGGCAGGCTGTCAAGCTCCGTCTGTTGGAGCCGATGGCGGTGGCGGACAAAATCATCCCCCGTAATGCGGTGGTGGTCGGCACGGCAAAGATTCAGGGCGAACGGCTTGATATTGAAATTACTTCGCTGGAATATGCGGGTACGATTATCCCGGTAGAACTGGCGGTGTATGACACGGACGGGCAGCCCGGTATCTTCATTCCGAACTCTATGGAAATGAATGCCGTCAGGGAGGTTTCCGCCAACATGGGCGGCTCGCTGGGCAGCAGCATCAATATCTCCACCAACGCAGGGGCGCAACTCGCCTCCGATTTGGGTAAGGGGCTGATACAAGGAACCAGCCAGTATATCGCCAAGAAGATGCGTACCGTCAAAGTGCATCTGAAAGCCGGGTACAAGGTCATGCTCTATCAGGACAGGAATTGAAAGTAATAACAATCAACGACTAACAAAAAAACAACAATCCAATTTTTATTTACCACTAAAATCTAAAGTAATGAGAAAAGTAATCATCATGTTTGCCCTCGCTATGGGCATCGTAACTGCCAACGCGCAGGAGAACGTAACCGTTGGAACGGACAACGGAAGTGAACAACCGACCTTGACAAAGGAGGTCTATCCGCAGAAGGAGGCGGACGGCGACCTGTATCACGGGCTGACGAAGAAGCTGACCTTCGACCGCATGGTTCCTCCGCACGGCTTGGAAGTAACCTACGACAAGACCGTTCACGTCATTTTCCCCTCGGAGGTGCGCTACGTCGATTTAGGCTCGCCCGACCTGATTGCGGGCAAAGCCGACGGAGCGGAGAATGTCATCCGCGTGAAAGCTACCGTGAGGAACTTCCCGAACGAAACCAATATGTCCGTGATAACGGAGGACGGGAGTTTCTATACCTTCAACGTGAAATATGCCGCTGAACCGCTGCTGCTCAACGTGGAGATGTGCGACTTCATCCATGACGGCGAAAAGGTGAACCGCCCGAACAACGCTCAGGAAATCTACCTGAAGGAACTGGGCAGCGAAAGCCCGATGCTGGTACGCCTTATCATGAAGTCCATCCACAAGCAGAACAAGCGCGAGGTGAAGCACATCGGCTGCAAGCGATTCGGCATCCAGTACCTGCTGAAAGGTATCTACACGCATAACGGTTTGCTCTATTTCCACACGGAGATAAAGAACCAGAGCAATGTGCCTTTCGACGTGGACTACATCACATGGAAAATCGTGGACAAGAAGGTGGCGAAGCGTACCGCCGTGCAGGAGCAGATTATCCTGCCACTCCGTGCGCAGAATTACGCCACGCTCGTGCCGGGCAAGAAGAGCGAGCGCACGGTGTTCACGATGGCGAAGTTCACCATTCCCGATGACAAGTGCCTCGTGGTGGAACTCAACGAGAAGAACGGAGGTCGCCACCAGTCTTTCGTGATTGAGAACGAGGACTTGGTGCGTGCCAATACCATCAACGAACTTCAAGTGCGCTGACCATGAGAAAGTACATCGCAATAATCATCGCATCGCTTGCCCTGTGTACGGGGCAGGCGCACGCCCAGCGATGCCTGCCGAAGATGCAGGGCATCGAGATCAGGGCGAACATGGCGGACGGTTTCAATCCAGGCGGCAACGACGGCGGGTACAGCTTCGGGGCGGCTCTTTCCACCTACACGAAAAAGGGGAACAAATGGGTGTTCGGCGGCGAATACCTGTTGAAGAACAACCCTTACAAGGACGGGAAGATACCCGTGGCGCAGTTCACGGCGGAGGGCGGATACTACTTCAAGATACTCTCCGATGCCCGTAAAATCGTGTTCGTCTATGCAGGTGCTTCGGCTCTTGCCGGATATGAATCGGTGAACTGGGGCGAAAAGGTGCTGCATGACGGCTCCACGCTTCATGACCGGGATGCCTTCATCTACGGCGGTGCGCTGACGTTCGATGTGGAGTTTTACGTGGCAGACCGTATCGCTCTGCTCGCCAACCTCCGGGAGCGTTGCCTGTGGGGTGGCGACACGAGGAAGTTTCATACGCAGTTCGGGGTCGGCATCAAGTTCATCATCAACTGATACGCCGCATGGAACGAACGGAAATCGACGTCATGAGGCATATACCCCTTGCGGACTTCCTCGCACGGCTGGGACATGAGCCTGTCCGAAGAAGCGGCAACGAGTTGTGGTATCGTGCGCCATACCGCAATGAGCGCACGCCATCTTTCCGTGTGAACGTGGCAAAACAGCTCTGGTACGACTTCGGGCTGGGCAAGGGCGGCGACATCTTCACGCTTGCCGGGGAGTTTATCAGAAGCAACGACTTCATGGAGCAAGTGAAATTCATAGCGGAAACTGTCAATATGCCTATGCCTGTTCCCGAAGGGAGCAAACCGACTTTCCTGCCTAAACCGTCAGAACCTGCCTTTGAGGGAGTGGAAGCCGTCCCGCTGCTTCGTTCTCCACTGACGGATTATCTTGCGGAACGGGGCATCCCTTACGTTGTCGCATCACGCTATTGCTGCCGACTGAATTACGGTGTGCGTGGCAAACGGTATTTCACCGTCGGCTTTCCGAATGTGACGGGCGGGTATGAAATCCGCAGCCGCTTCTTCAAGGGATGCGTACCTCCGAAGGATGTGTCGCTGGTCAAGGCGGAAGGCTCTCCGGCTGACGTGTGCAGCGTCTTTGAGGGCTTTATGGACTTCCTTTCTGCTGCCACGCTCGGATTGGAAACGGGCGACTGTCTTGTGCTGAACTCCGTTTCCAACGTGGAAAAGGCGATGAAGTATCTGGACGGTTATGGGTGCATAGACTGTTACCTCGACCGTGACGAAGCCGGACGGCGGACATTAGAAACGCTGAAAGAACGTTATGGCGGACGTGTCTGCGACCGTTCCGCCCTCTATGACGGTTGCAAGGACTTGAACGAGCATCTGCAACTGACAACGAAAAAAGAACAATAACTTAAAAATCAAAGAACAATGAACATACTGAACAACAAGAACAAGAGAAAATCAATCTTCAAGGCGTTGGCACTCTGTCTTTTCGCCGCCGTGTCGCTCACGCTCGTTTCGTGTGACGACGATATGGACATCCAGCAATCCTATCCCTTCACGGTGGAAACCATGCCTGTGCCTAACAAGGTGACGAAGGGGCAGACGGTGGAAATCCGCTGTGAGTTGAAAAAGACGGGCGATTACGCCAACACCCTCTATACCATCCGGCATTTCCAGTTCGAGGGAGAAGGTACGCTGAAAATGGACAACGGAATCACGTTCCTGCCCAACGACCGCTACCTGCTCGAAAACGAGAAGTTCCGGCTGTACTACACGGCGGAGGGCGACGAGGCGCATAACTTCATCGTGGTGGTGGAGGACAATTTCGGCAATTCATACGAGATGGAATTTGATTTCAACAACCGCAATGTGAAGGACGACGGGGTTATTTCTGTTGTCCCCATCGGCAACTTCAAGTCCCTCACACGATGATGCGTGTATTCACGGCTATCCTCTGTTCGTTTCTGGCGGTCTGTTCCGTGTCTGCACGGGACAGCCGCCATGAGGGAACGGACGGGCAGGCGGCTATTTACCGGCTGCCACCATTCGAGAGGGCGGTGCGATGCACGAAGTATTTTGAAGGCTGGCACTCGGAGAAACACCACCCGTATGTGGGATATGGGCATAAGTTGTTACCGGGCGAAAGGTATTCGGCACGTACCATGACGAAGCGGCAGGCGGAAGCGCTTTTGCGGAAAGACTTACGGAAGTTCTGCGCAATGTTCCGGCAGTTCGGGAAGGATAGCTTGCTCCTTGCCACGCTTGCATACAATGTCGGTCCGTACCGACTCTTGGGAAGCGGAAAGATACCCAAAAGCACGCTGATCCGGAAGCTGGAGGCGGGTGACAGAAACATTTATCGGGAGTATATCGCTTTCTGCAACTACAAGGGTAAACGCCATGCCATGTTGCTCAAACGGAGAAAGGCGGAGTTTGCGCTGCTGTATGCACCATAAAAACAGTTATACCCTTAGCAATCTAAATTTTGTTAAGGGTATTTCTTTGGATTAAAGATGAGTATTTGTTTAAGATTGATTATCTTTGCATTAGATTTAAGTATTAACTAAAAATAGAATGATTTATGTGGCTGTTTAATATATTTAAGAATAAATCTAAAGTAAAAAAAATCCCAAGCCGTACCTTGGATGAATTAAAAAATATAACAAAGATCTTATTTGTTGATGACAAGGCATTCAAGGTCATAGATAATATAAAAGAGAAAAACGGTTGGAAAAATGTCTCAAGGATTGTAGACGTAGAATCATTATCACAAACGGAAATACAAGAATCTCATATCATTTTTGTAGATATTCAAGGAGTGGGTAAAAAAATGAATTTTAAAGATGGAGGGCTTGGTTTGATTGTCGCTCTCAAAAAAGAATATCCAGATAAAAAAATTGTAATGTACAGTGCTGAAAGTCAAGGACAGATAGACGCATTTCATCCAGCTGCAGAACTAGTAGATGCTCGGTTAAGAAAAACTGCGAGTTTATATGAATTTATTTCTACTGTAGAGCGATTAGCTAAAGAAGCGTTTTGTCTTGATAATTGTGTTAAGCATTTGAAGGTTATACTTAGACGGGAATTTGGCATAGAAAAAGACGAAACAGAGATTACTAAAATCATAACTGATTTATACGATAATGAAGGCTATAAGAATCAAAACACTATTGCTTCAGCTTTTAGTTTGTCAAATGCAGGATCGATTGCAAGCATAATACAATTACTTTTAATGTGAAGATAATGAAAGAATATTACATACATATATTTAAAAACAATTCCGTTTTACTTTCAAATCTTCCTGAAGAATTAAGAGAGGAAGCAGATAGATGTAGTTGCAATTTAACAAATTCAATGTGTCCTATTCGACACGTAATGAAACGTCAGAATAAAGAAATTATTACAGATGGTTACATCTATATGTGCTCATATGACACGAGTATAACCAATAAGATTTTTCTACATTATTTTGATATGCTTAGAAGTGTACATATTGCATATGAAGAAAAAATCAAAAATGAAAAAGAAAGATTGATGAAAGATCTAAGAAGGCTTCAGCATAATGTAAACACATATAACGCAACCATACAAGATGAAATCACAAATTTAGTACCACTTGATGATATTCATAACAAGTGGAAAGATGTTGTTCCGTTTGTTGAAAAAATGGTACAAGAAAATCCAAGGTTAACTGCCATTACATTGTTAAAGACAATGAAATTTAGCACATTTGTAACAGCAGAAATGACCGTACATGATTATATAAATGCAGATAATATAAAATTGGAGAAGTACTCTCATTCCATGCATCGAATAGTCAAGTTATCATTACAACCCTATTTCCTGGAATTTGTTGAAAATAATATTGATATAAAAATTGGTGATTGTTATACAAATGTGTTAATTGACTATCCAACAATTTCGGTTGTGTTAGGTCATTTATGGAATAATGCTATTAAGTATATTTATAAAGGTTCATCTTTGGATATTAGTTTTTATTGTAATGAAAACAATCTTACTACAAGTATAAAAATGTATAGTTTGAAAATTGAAAATGATGAAATAGAAGACATTTATACAGAAGGGTATTCTGGAAAATGGGCAAAAATGATATCAAAAGATGGACATGGAATAGGCATGTTTTATATTAAACATCTAATAGAAATGAATGGTGGATATTTTAGTATTAATGCAGGAGTAAATGTAACAAATATCAATGGAATACCCTATGCTAATAATGAGTTTTTATTGAGTCTACCATTAGATATATAGTTGAGTGTGTAGTTTATAAAACAAAATTCAAAAAGAATTTATATGCTATTTTTGTGGATACTATTTTATATTGAAACAATGGTTTCTTTGCTTACTTTCTTATCCGCCATCATGCTCATGAAAGAAAGTAAGGAAGTGTTGTAGAACTCCCCAAAATTCCGAAACTGTATTTTGTAACACATAGTATTTTAATCACTCTTTTTTGGAAAGCACTAATAAAAATTACGTTCTGCAATATTCTTCCACCCATCAAAACGGGGATAAAGTCCTGTCACCATCGTGAACTTTTCCTCCATCATATCGCAATATATTCCCTCGCGCGTTTCTATGTCCTTCGTCTTGCTCTTGAATGTTTTTTGCTGAACGCTCTGCGGTAGAAACGCATATTGCAGAGGTCGGTTCCTCCGTCAAAGATGATATCAAGGTGGTTGGCACAGGTCTTGTTTTTAACAAGGCTCATGGGATAAAATCATTCTTCCTAATTTGCCTGCTGTGAGGACGGATTGTTCCATCTATGGATCAGGTGGTTATATGCAGTTTCCCGATTTTAGCTCAAAGAGATAGCAAAAAGAATAATCATCTGTTTTGGCGTGAGGTAAAGCCCTTTTCTCTGCTTAATGCAGGTTGTCTGCACACGTTCATCCAAAAGGACTTTAAACGAACGTGTACAGACGAATAAATCAACTCTTACTTTTTGCGGAGGAATTATACTATTGTCTTTAGTTTACAAATCGTTCTATTACTTTCTGATTTTCAGGTGGTAATTCATAGTAAGATTGTGCAACAACAATCTCCTGCTCATTGATATCTTGGATATGAGGTTTTAATGTTTCCATATCTTCAAACATCACGCCATATTTTAAGAGCCATATTTCTTTAGGATCGTCTGTTCCATATTTAATATAATTTGCAGCCACCAATGCCCGTTCTTCTTGATGACGTTCAAAGAATTTATAAAATGCCGCATAGAGTATATCAGATAATTTAAACCCTATGAGTTTATCTAAATAGTCATATGTATCATATATAATGCTATCATAGTCAACAGACGAAGCCGCTGTGCCATATTCAAATAGTGGCACAGCAAAGCAATTCTTATTAGGTATTTCTTGATATTTAGCAGTGAATCTAGCCTCTAATTTAAATTCCCACTTATTTCGCTTATATTCAGAACGTTCCTTTGTTCGACTTACATATTGATAGCGTAACTGACACATATTTTTAAATGTTTTGGCTTCTACACGCCAAACCAAAATACGGATTGCTGTATGAAGAATACTAATTTCTCCTTTTGACAAATCTCGTCTTATATAGTGAGCATAGAATTTTTCGAACGATTCAATCATATTTTTCCAGCGTTCGCCATTGGAAATGACAATTTCAGATGGAATGAATTTATTTTTATAGAATAAGTAATCAAGTAACTGTGATATAAGCTGATCGCTTTCGTCATCGCTTAATCGCTGTAACTTGCTTTGTGGCAAGTTAAGATAGTCGTCATAACTACCATCGTTCAATTCTTGTTTTATTTCTTCTAAATCATCATCTTCTAATTTTTCTTCATCTAGCATTGATTTGGATGATAGCCGATCTTCCGTATTCATTAATTTACGAAACTTTGTCATACCCGAAGATCTTATAACCACGCACCCATAATCAAATTCAGGAGATTCCGATGAACGACCTGCACGCCCTATTAGATTTTTAACCCCAATAGGATCACTCGCCTCAAGTCGATCTAAAAAAACGATGTCGAAAGGCATATTTATACCTTGCTCTAAGGTTGAAGTGGCAAAACAAATTCTACAAAAACCACTTTTTGTGAAGTTCTCAACAACAAGTCGTGCTTCTAAAGGCATCGAACCATGATGTACAACAATGCCATATGAGAGTAAATCAATAAATAAAGAATAGTAATTCCTTGAATAATCAGTTTTACCTCCAGTATACATCTGTATTCTACTTATAAGGTCAAGAGCTCTTTTATCTGATATTTTTTTACATAGTGAAATATAGGGTTTGAATTCCTGATAAAATTCACGTGATAGTATCTTTGATTTGGAAACATAAAATAACACAGAGCCTTCTTCTTTAATACATTTTAATATGGGATCGAAGTTGCATTTGATTTTTCGTGAACCCATTATTTCTTTATTTATACCAAAGTGAAAAAACTCGGAATTATCATATGTAAGATAGAGCTGTCCGACATTACGATGCTTATATCTTCTAAAATCGGTCTGTTCATTCCCTAAATTATTTCGTTCTATCTGAGAAGCAGGATTTTCAATAAATGGCTGAGCGAAAACTAATTTTGCATTCTTAAATTTATCATGACAACGGCGTATTATATTATCAAAATACATTCCTCTTAGATTTTCTTCATTGCTTAATTGCGCTTCATCAAACAAAAATAACCCAATATTAAAATCATTGGCATACTTAAATATCTCTCTACAACGCTCTGGTGTAACAATAAAAACATTTTTGTTAGCGTGTGCAGTATTTACTTTCTCAACAAATGTAAGAATATTGACACTTTTATCCGGAATTAGATTACAAAGTTTAGAGTAATACTCATTTATGAGTGCTCTAGAAGGCACAACTACGACTACATCCGTATCACAATCCCGAATTAAATTCATTATGAGATAGGACTTCCCTGTACTCGTAGGAGCAGAAAAGCTAAACACTCTATTCTGAGCTATACCAGAAGCTATGCCAACTTGTACAGGAGTATAGGTATAATTGTAATGTTCATAGATTACATCCTGATACATTCTAAAGATTTGCTCTTTTAATGTTTTTGGCTCGGACAAGTCTTTGTAAAACAATGCCATAAAGCGTAAAATCTCTATCTCTTTTAAAGCAAAAATTTGAGGATAATATACTTTTATTAAAGATAAAGTCTCAGAATCAGATATGTCAATAAGCCCTTTATGAAATACATTTGAGATAACTTCATTAAGAAGTAGCTCAATATCATTACCTTCTAAAATTTGTTTCATTCTATTCATACATCAACTGCTACACAAATTAATTCTGAGCTATCTGTTAATCGCTGAAAATAAGCATTAGCTTGGATTTTAGTAATTAATTCATCATCACTCTCATTTTTTGCTGCAAAAGCAGCAATATATCCCTTTTGCCCATTATTATAATTTACGAAAGCATTTCGCCTACCTTCGGGAACAAAAGGATGAACTGTAACTAAATCTTTATCATCCTTCTGATCTCTCTTAAAATTAACAATTTGTTTTAAGGCATCATTATGAGCAGTCCTTGCAGCAACATATTTTGATTCTCCAAACAGAATAATGTCATTTAGATTTACCGAATAGAAGTCAAAACCCGGATTTTGAGCTACCTGAGTAGCAATGAGCTCTCCTATAGGTATATCAAGGTACCCATAACGATTAACAACTCCTTGCCGTGCAAGTTCTGAAACGACAAGTTCCCCGGAATGAGAATCCACAGCGGTAAGGTTACCATCATTAAGGTGATTTGCTATCGTTCTAACGGTAGGTTCTACTCTTGCATATAAAGACTGTCTAAGATATTCTGGCAAAAATGAATCAATCCAACTCATATTTGCAAGAGAGACAAATATATGGCGGATTGTTAACTGAAGATTATTAGGTCGAATACGTAATAATCTAATGTGAGGTTGATGAAAACTACGATCACAAACAATGGTAAATGGCATATTATCACAATTTAGTCGTTATAAGAATAGAGAATATAGTAACCTCCTGTTTTCTTGGAACCTTTATGCTCTATTATTCCATTATCAATGAGCCGTTTAACTATTCTTCGTATTGTTCTGACACTTTTATTTGTTTGCTGAATCAAAGTGTTCGCTGTTATGCCAGGAGTAGCTTTGATACAATCAAAGACTAATTGCTCAGTGCCATTTAATGTGCCATTTAATGTGCCATTTAATGTGCCATTTAATGTGCCATCTGTGAAATTATTGGTCTTAACCCGCTTCATGAAGGTGACTGTAAAGAAGCCTTGGGTGTCAAATTTCGGCTCTGGTAACCCAGCTTCTTTCATCAATCTACGCATACGGGGAATGCCGGATCCTACTTTTTCAACAACCTGCATTCTTGTGAAGAGTCCAAAGATGAGAGGATTACGACTCATGCTCTTATGACCAAATTCTGCCGCTACTATTGGTAATAATCCACCGGGATTTGATATTTCAACTCGATTATCATATACCTCCACCATAATTGTACCACCCTCTTCATATAAGTCGCGGTGACAAATGGCGTTCATAATGGACTCTTTAAAAACATCAAGAGGAATTTCCCATATTTCTTCACGGGGTCCTGTACCTTTGATAATGTATTCAACTTCAAGTTTACTCTCTATCCACGAAAGAGCATTAATATATTGCTGATAAAGAGGACTACCAAAAGTTTTGTCATCTATGATATGCACCTTATCAAGTCCTTTGAAACGAAGACACCTGATAATTGCATGGGGAAATTTGTGCTCTGGCTCGCGTCCAAAGAAGAGAGCCGTGGCATTTTTAGCAATACCTTCCTCTGTCAAGAGTTCAAGACTTTCAAATAGCCTTCTGAGAGGCAATGTATCTGAAAGATTTGCCATTTCCATAAAGGTTTGTAAATTGCGAGGCTCAATATCTTTATCAATATTAAACCATCGACAAGGAATGGCATCATAAAAAATCTTGGCGCACTCAGCAAAGAATGCCCGTATCTCTTCAGCAGAACGAAGTTTCTGACAATTGGCTCCTTCTCTAACGTATATAACACCTCCCGTAATATATGGCTTATCTTTACCACTAGGAACGTCAATGACCCATACCTGTTTACCTTCGACATCAACAGGATAAAACTCACATCTCAATGCAGGAGAAATTTCACCAATCGTATCTTGAATGGCAGAACGTTTATTGTTATCAATCTCTGCGCCAATAATCTGATTATTATTATCAACTCCGATAAGAACATAACCACCAGCTGCATTGGCAAAGCTCGCAACCTCATCGGAGATTTCCTTAACCTTAGAAGGCACACTACGTTTGAAGTCCACATTATAGCCTTCGCCTCCTTTCACAAGTTCTTGTATCTGTAATGCTTTTAACATAGTACAAAGTTACGGAAATTTTTGGGATTAGTTGTTATCATTGAATGATTTATATCAGTTATATGTGACGGTTTCTCCAATAAAGTAATAATTCTTTGAGAATAATGTCGATATCTTACTCTTTCTCAAATAAAAACTCTGTTTTTTTGAAAATCATCTTCATGCTTGTTCCGTCATTGCTGTGCAAGATAATTTTTCCGTTCTGTCTGATTGCTTCCATGATAAAAACTTGTTTTTGTAAATACTATCGTAGATTAGGACAAAGGTTTCTTTGCCTACTTTCTTATCCGCCATCATGCTCATGAAAGAAAGTAGGCGGCTTTCGCCGCCCACCTCCCTTAAAAACGGGTGTAAAGCCCCGTCACCATCGTGAACATTTCCTCCAGCATATCGCAATATATCCCCTCGTGCGTTTCTATGTCTTTCGTCTTGCACTCGAATGTCTTTTTGCTGAACGTCCTGCGGTAGAAGCGCATATTGTAGAGGTCTGCCCCTGCATCATAGATGATGTCAAGGCGGTTGGCACTCGTCTTGTTCCTCGCAAGGCTCATGCGTAAGCCGTTGCCCATGTCTATGAAGTCTTTGCTCCCCGTCATGGCGGCAAAGCGTCTGCCACCTATCTGCTCCAAAATTGTCTTTGCTATCATATTCATTCTTCTTTGGGTGCTATGTTCGGGCGGTGCGGACACCGCCCGAATGTTCAAAATTCTGTTTTCTCGGCTATGGGGGTGTTCCTTTCCAACCATGTTTTCACACACTCCATATTATACTCGCTCGTTATGACTGCCGTATGGCTGTCAATGGCGGTAAACCGACTGCTCTCGTAGTCCTCTACCCATCCTTTAAGGGTTTCAACTCCCCACGCTTCGGCATCGTCAAAGATGCCGTCCAATTCCGTGATGGGCTTGCTGAACTTGACTATCAGCGTTTGGTAGCCTGATTCGTTCATCGCTTGTCCTCCTTTCCTCTTTTTGCCGTCAGCCACTTGTCCCGTGCGGCTCGGCACTCGTCCAACGTGGGTTTCACACAAGAGAATAATTCCCCGTCCGTGTGGCGGTAGTCGTACTGCACAAGTGTCCGCTTGCGCCTGCCGATACCCGTTTGGAATTTCTCGTACTTCTCCGTACCTGCCTCTGTGCAGGTGCTAACTCCGTTGATGGTCATTCGTGTTGCCATAATCGTTGCTTTTGATGGTTAGAAATGTACTGACAGCACTCTGTTCTGCATCACCATTTCGGGGGCGCTTGTGTAGCGTTGGTGCAGGTAGAAATGGTGTGAGCCGAAGCCGTAATGAAAGAACTTGTCAAGTTCGTGCTTCTTGGCGAAATCCTTGACGCCCGCCCTTAACTGCCCCTCACTCTGACAAAGAGTGAGGAGGTTCATAAATTCAAGGAACATCGTGGGGATTTTATCGTCCCACAAGCATACCATGCTTTCAAATCTTACTTCCATATCATTTTGTATTATAGGTTGATATTATGCTGCGTTCATCCGCTGTTGTATCAGTCCGGCATTGTCTTCCACAAGTCGGATGATGCGGTCGTGGTACTCGGTGTTGGAATTGCATGCCCCTCTGCTCTGTACCACTTTCAGCGTTGTCAGTGAAACCTCTATCGTCTCAATCCGCTTTCCGTCAATGGTGGCGGAGAGGATTAGGGAGTCTTTTCTTCTATGGTAGCCACCCACGCAATGGTGCATGGCTTTTCCCTCTGCTTCCATTTCCTCCACGCTCTCAATAACTTTGATAAGGATAAGGTTGTCGGAGAACATCAACCCGAAGAACATTCCTTTGTCTTTCAGATAGTTCTTCTCGTCCTCAATCGCCTTTTGCCGTTGCTGTTCCGTCCGCTCACGCTCCCTTTGCAGGTTGCGCTTTGCCACCAACTTGTCGTGTTCCGCTTTGAGGTCGGCAGGGCAGACGTATTTCGGGCTGTTCGTGTCCTTGCCAAAATGATGCAGGAGATCTATGGTGTCGCACCATACGGAGCCGTCTGAAATGGTGTAACCGTTGCGGATGCAAATCTTGACGGATGCCCAATATTGCTCCATGTCAAAGGAACTGCGAATATAGTAGCTCAACATGGCGTATTGCCCTGCCTTCAAGAGTGTTTCGGCTCGGCTGTCGGAAAGGATAGCCGTGAAAAGGTCATACGGCAGTGTGTTGTGATAGTCCCCGTTGAAACCGTTGCGTTTCAGTTCGGGGATGAAACGCTGTCGGGGATAGGTACACATAGGTGCTATATCGTATGCGTGAAGTCCGTTGTTCTTGCGCACCTCCATGTCGCTGTATTCCGCCCATTGGTCGTAATACAACATTGACATACCACGAAGTCGGGCAACGGTGGTGGTTGTGCCTTTGGGCGAAATCCACCTCTGCACCACTTCATAAATGGAATACTCGGCTGCTTGCCCTGCCTTGTATCGGGACTTGACGAAGAAGAAGCGTATCACTTGATACTGCTTGCTGGTGGTGACAATGGAGAAGTATTCATTCTCGCTGAAAACGCTCTTTCGGGTGCGCAACGCTTCCAACTGCATACCGCAATGGGGGCAGGTGCATCCGCAAAGGGTGTCTGCAAGGTCGTGGTCGCTCTTCCACGAATGTCCGCACTCGGTACAGATGTTCGTGCCGTCCGCTCTCTTGATTGCGTAGTGCTTGAAGCAATGACGGAAAGCGTATGCCTTTTGCGTGGCGGTCAATCTCGGTAGTCGCTTGCTCAGATGTGCGACTTCCTGCTGTATGTGTGTTCTCGGTTTCATAAGCCTAAATCAAATAATGAGGGTTGTTGTACTTCTTGGGTGGTCGCTTTGGTGGCGGTTCTCGGCTTGTTGCGGTTCTGCAACTTGCGGAGTTCCTCGTCTTGGTATTGTCGGATTGCGTTCTGACGTGCTTCCGCCCTTTCCTCTGCGGTAAGTTCCACCACGTGGTTCACGGCTATCTGACACTGGATAGGCTTGCCCACCTCTATCTCGTTCTCGTCATAGTAGTGTATGGCTTGTCCGTATATCTCCCCGTCCGTGAAGCCGTTGCAACCGCTTTTCTGCACATAGTTCAGAATGTAGGTCACGCAATCGTCTATGTTCTTGGCAGGGTTGCGGTAGTTCTTGGCAAAGAGCGCATCTTCCGTCGCACGTTGCTCCAAATACATCTGTATCGTTCTCTTGAAATGGTCTGTCGTTTTCATATCGCTATATTTTTGATGGGTTGTCATTCAAATAAAGTATGTCGCAGTCCTCCACTTCGGCAGGAAGTCCGAAAAGCGGATAGCGTGAAAAGTATGGTTGTGCGTTTCCTTCCTCATCCGTAACGGGTGAAACGATTTGTACCTGCCAATCATTCATCCATCTATCAATCAAGAGGATTTCATTGTCCGTCAATCCTGTTGCGTCCCCATTTATGAGGTAACATAAACTCCATGTAGGCATTTTTTCCGTTGTCTTGTTCATGTCGGTAAGGATTAAAGGGTGAATAACCAAAGGATGAAGCCGAAGAAGGCGATAGTGGAAAGGACAGCCACGATTATGCCTATCGCCACTCGGAACACTCCGTTTATTATCTCTCTTACGATACCCCAAAGGATGCCTAACACCCAAAGGGTGGTGCGCACGATTAGGGTGCATATCGCAAGCCCCATGTATTGCGTCATTTGTCTGAAGTATACCGTTGCTGTCATAGCCGTATCATTTGTTAAGTTCCACGATGCTGTCAATCCTGCCGTAAAGGAAATTGCGGAGTGCGGTCTTGTCGGTAGCCTTGTATTCCGCCCAATGTCCGTATTGCTTCACGATGTAGGTTCGGAGAATGTCGGAGAAGTCAAACCTCCAGCCTTGCAAGGGGACTGCGCTCTTGAAATAGGTGTTGCTGTTCACTTTTTCGGTGAGCCAATCCTTTTCTTCTCGGTTCATCTGCCCTCCGTTGTTCAGTTTCTCACGTAGGATGTAAACCTTGCTGCCTTTCAGTGCGTCCAATGTCGGCACTTCCCAAGCCACGAATTTTGTTGCTATTGCTGTTCTCATATCCGTTTTGTTTTTGATTTTTTATTTTAATGCGGATTCAAGAGCTGAGGGAGTTGAGTTTCAAACTATCTTATCTGCCTCTCGTTTATCCGACATTTTTTTAATGCGTCTTTCTGTCGCATCGGTCGTTTTCGTTTCGGGTGCCTAAAAAGGTAGGGATTAGGGAATGCAAGGTTTTTCGGGAAAATACTACCCGAAGGGCTGGAGATTTTCCCAGAAAACAGGAGGCTTGACCTTGCTTTCCCGTACAATCCCGGAGTTACCTTTGCACCCAGCACGAAAATGACTGCTTGATGCGGCTCACTGAAAGGCGCGAAAATGGAGGTAAACGGAAGTAGAGGCAGATTTGGCAGGAAAACTTCAAAAGGGAAATCCGTGAAAAATGGAATCTCCATCAAAAGAAAAGAACATATCCGGTAGTGTGAAACCGGGCAAACCACCTGCAAGGAAGTATGGTTTTATCTGTCCGGCCGGACGTGTCGGGGCGGGTAGATAAAATCATTCTTCCCGGTTTGCCTGCTGTGGGTGACGGCTTGCTCCATTTATGGACAAGCGGTCATACACGGCTTTCCGCTTCCGGCTCAAAGGAACAGCGAAAAAGAAAAATCATCTGAAAAGCCGTAAAAGCACCTCTTTGGCATAAGCATAAAAGAAATGGGCCTTGCCTCATCAGTCTAAACTGTTGTTTAGGCGTGAGGCAAAGCCCTTTTCTCCGCTTATGCGATAGTCGGCACACGTTCGTTCAAAATCCTTTTGTACGATGGTGTGCCCGAATAAAGCCGCTTTTACGGAAAAACTTGTATGAGATAGAAAAAAAATCAGGGAGATTCATATCAAAATCTCCCGTTTTATTGTTACTTTTGCATACGAAGAGTTCTTTGAAGGTTACGCAACGCGCAGAAGAATAATGCAGCAGATAACTAACTAAATCGTAACCTATTACTATCATGAGCGATTAACATACGCTCATTTCCAATAAAATACACTCTTTTCGTAACTTCACCGCGCAAAGTTACGAAATATTGTTTATCGTACGTAATAAATAAGGTGTGAATTATTAATAAAAAAGCGCTGACTCACAATTGAATGAGTCAGCGCCATTTTTACTTTTATTTTATTTGCAACAATCTATTACCAAATTGACACCCGCTTATCTACCGGCAAGTACATCGGATCTTTTTCAGTAATATTGAAAGCTTCATACCATGCACCGATTTGAGGCAGTGCTCCATCTACACGCCATTTACCCAACGAATGCGGATCGGTCTTCGTACGCTTCAGGATTTCTTCAGGACGGATGTTTCCGGCCCACACATTGGCATAAGACAAGAAGAAGCGCTGTTCGGGTGTAAATCCGTTTTCAATTTTCAACGGAGCCGCAGCCGTCGCTTTTTTGAATGCCTGATATGATACCTGAAGTCCACCGTGATCGGCAATGTTTTCGCCTAAAGTAAACTCTCCATTGGCATGAACACCGGGAGCTACTTCAATACTGTCGAAGAAGTTAGCCATCACCGCCGCACGAGCCTCAAAGTTCTTGGCATCTTCTGCCGTCCACCAATCTTTCAAGTTACCATCCTTATCATACTGACGACCCTGATCATCAAATCCATGGGTCATTTCATGTCCGATAACTACACCAATCGCTCCATAATTGAAGGCATCATCCGCATTCATATCAAAGAAAGGATATTGAAGTATACCGGCCGGGAAACAGATCTCATTCGTCGTTGGATTGTAATATGCATTTACTGTCTGCGGAGTCATATACCACTCGTCCTTATCGACCGGTTTACCATATTTGCCGATCATTTCGTTGTAACTCCACTGGTTGGCACGCTCAATGTTGGCCCAATATGAATCATCCTTTATTTCCAGAGAAGAGTAGTCTTTCCACTTATCCGGATACCCGATCTTGACATGGAAAGTCGCCAGTTTTTCAAGTGCTTTTTCTTTGGTCTCTTCACCCATCCAGCTCAGCCCCTTGATGCGCTCTCCCAAAGATTCCTGCAAATTCTTGACCAGCGCTACCATACGCTCCTTAGCCGCAGCAGGGAAATACTTCTCTACATACATCTGTCCGACAGCCTCGCCCAATGAACCATCAACAGTGCTGACAGCACGCTTCCAACGAGGTTGCATCTCTTTCTTACCCGACATGGTACGGCCATAGAAATCAAAATCCTGGGCTATAAAGTCGTCACTCAGATAGTTGGCAGCCGAATTGATCAGATTCCACTGCAAGTACAAAATCTGGTCCTCGAGTGATACCGTATCGATGATGGCATTCACCTCCTTCAATGCATCAGGCTGACCAATATTAACTTCTTTCAGGTTATTCAGTCCGGCAGTTGAGAAAAATACATCCCATGCAAAAGAAGGATACTCTTTTTGCAATTCTTCCAAAGTCTTCTTATTATAGTTGGCATGCGGATCACGCAATTCTACTTGCGAACGTGCCGACCGGGCCAGGCGAGTCTCGATATTCATCACTGCTTTCACAGCTTTCCGGGCAGTAGCTTCATCATATCCGGCCAGTTGGAACATCTTACTTACATGCTGCTGGTATTTATCACGAATTTCTTTCGTCTGCGCATCATCCTCCAAATAATAATCCCGTTCGCCCATGCCCAGGCCACCTTGCATGGTATGCACCATATTTTCATTGCTATTCATGTCATCAGCACTGACATACAGAATGAAGTACGGATACATCCCTCTCTTCTGCATTTCTACAATCAACGGATAGATTTCAGCTTTATCTTTGATGGCACCTATTTTCTCCAGTTCGGGTTTAATGGGGGCAGCGCCTTCCTTATTCAGTTTTACGCTGTCCATAGCTATATTATAAAGTTCACCGACTTTCTGTGCAATGCTGCCGGCTTCATGTTTTTCGGCAGCCAGCCCTTCAATCAGTCCACGCAACTGCTGACGGTTGTTTTCGGCGAGCATATCGAATGAACCGAAACGTGAATACTCATCTGTCAGAGGATGGTTTTTCATCCATCCGCCACAAGCATACTGATAAAAACTGGTGCCCGGCAGGGCAGTTGTGTCAAGGTTGGCAAGGTCAATGCCGGACGTAAGTACGGCCTCTTTCTTACTGTTGCATCCTGTTGCCATACAACAGATTGCAAGAATTGGTAAATACTTAATTACTTTCATACACTTAATAAACTATTATTTTTCATTCATCTCTTCCAACTCCATCGAAACGCGCTCCCACTCTTCCACCGTATGGTCAAGTTGCTGTTTCAGTTTTTGGTGTTGTTCATATAGCGACATGTCCGAAGCACCATCGGGCGTAGCCATCTTTTCTTCAAGAATAGCAATAGCCGACTCTGTCTGTTCGATAGCAGCTTCACAGTCTGCTACCAGGCGCTCCAGTTTCTTTATTTTTTTATTGAGTTCTTTTTGAGCCTCGTATGATAACTTATTCTCGGATATTCCTTCTTCGGCTCCTTCCTCTTTCTTACCGTTTGCGGGCGAGGCGGATGACGGATTCGCCTTCTGAAGTTCATTCAGGTTCTCTATTTTCTTCTTTTGAAGAAAATCATAGATACCTCCCAAATGCTCTTTCACCACGCCACCACCAAACTCATATACTTTAGTCGCAAGTCCATCCAAAAAATCACGGTCATGACTAACTATAATCACCGTTCCGTCAAACTCTCGGATAGCCTCTTTCAGCACATCCTTCGAACGCATATCCAAATGATTGGTAGGCTCGTCGAGAATCAGGAAGTTGACAGGTTCCAAAAGCAACTTTATCATTGCCAGACGTGTACGCTCACCTCCCGAAAGCACTTTCACCTTCTTATCCGATGCCTCTCCACCAAACATAAAGGCTCCCAGAATATCACGTATTTTCAGACGGATATCTCCCACTGCCACCCGGTCGATAGTATCGAAGACCGTTAGATTCTCATCCAACATCTGTGCCTGGTTCTGGGCAAAATATCCAATCTGCACATTGTGCCCCAGTGTAAGTTTACCCTCATAATCAATCTCACTCATGATACACTTCACAAGGGTAGACTTACCTTCACCGTTCTTTCCTACAAAGGCCACTTTTTCACCACGATTAATGGTCAGGTTGACATCATGGAAGACAACGTGTGCCCCATAGGCCTTTTTCACGTCTTCGCAGATCACTGGGTAGTTTCCGCTACGGCTGGAACAGACAAACTTTAATCTCAATGCGGAGTTATCCACTTCGTCAACCTCAATCCGTTCTATCTTTTCCAGTTGCTTCATGCGGCTCTGCACCTGCACAGCCTTCGTTGCTTTGTAACGGAAGCGCTCGATAAACGCCTCTGTATCCTCAATCTGTTTCTGCTGATTCTCATAAGCACGCAACTGCTGCTCACGACGCTCCTGACGCAAAACGATATACTCATCATATTTCACTTTATAATCGTATATCTGCCCACAAGTAATTTCGATGGTACGAGTGGTTACATTGTTTAAAAAGGCCCGGTCATGGCTGACCAGCACCACTGCATTGGCACGGGTAGAGAGGAAAGTCTCCAGCCATTGGATACTCTCGATGTCCAAATGGTTGGTCGGCTCGTCAAGAAGCAGCACATCCGGTTTCCTGAGCAGAAGTTTGGCCAGTTCGATTCTCATACGCCATCCTCCTGAAAACTCACTGGTCGGACGATTAAAATCTTCCCGGCTGAATCCCAATCCTATCAGCGTACGCTCTATCTCCGCATGAAAGTTAGTGCCTCCCATCATCAGGAAGCGGTCATTCTCATGCGTGAAACGGTCTATTAGTTTATGATACTCTTCCGAATCATAATCGGTTCGGTCAGCCAATTCCTGATTCATGCGTTCCAGGTCGGCCTGTAATTCAAAAATATGTTCAAATGCCAATTCCGCCTCTTCCATCACGGTATGGTTATCGGCAAGAATCATCACCTGTGGCAAATAGCCGATCGTTACATCACGCGGAATAGCTATAACACCTCGTGTAGGACTTTGCAATCCGGCCAAGATCTTCAACATAGTTGATTTCCCGGCACCGTTTTTACCCACCAGGGCTATTCGATCTTTTTTATTAATGACATAACTAACGTCCTCAAACAATGGTGTGGCGTTAAATTCTACTGTTAATCCTTCTACTGAAATCACTTCTTTCTATAAATAAGGGAATTGAGGCAGCAAAGATACTCATTTATACAGACTGCGAAAAAAGAAACGGAATAAATATACACCCCCTCTAAAACTGAAAGCCAAACAGACATACACTACAAAACACGATGAAATGATCTACCTCACAATGATCATTCATGTAGCAGTATGAGACAGAACAGAAAGACAACACCCGATTACTCTAAATATACTGATAAAAAGACTTATTATTCATTACCTAAAGTCCGAGTCAAATTTATCAACTTTCCATCTGGTGTGATTCCCTGAACAACAAGAGTCAGTCGACCCTGTTTCGGATTACCGAACTCCAAATGAGAAGCCGCTTTATCAAGCAGAAGATCCGGTGACCAGTATATTGTTCTGAAACTATTCCCACCGTTATTTATTGCACCATAAACAACCGGATAAGAAGGCGAATAAGACTCACGCTTCACCTGATATCCTATGGGACGAATTATCCTAAAATTGGATGCTTTCTTACCAACAGTGCCTAAACCTGATTTTGTACTAATCAAAATAGCCCCATTCGATGCTTTAGATCCGATATATGCCATCTGAGCGGCATCTTTTACCAACTCGATGGATTCAACTATGGATACAGGGATACCGACAAGTTCGGAATAAGAAGTTTCCAGCCCATCTACCATTAACAGAGCCGGAGGAGGAGTGGAACTTCTTCCTGCACGCAACCGTGTTATATAAAAGAAATCTCCTGAGTTCGAATCGACTGCCCACCCTACTCCGGGAGTATTAATCAACAAATCTTTAGTAGATGAATAAGGCGAAAGAGTCATTTCGTCCACATGATAAGTCTTATTCCAATCGGAGTGAGCCATTAAAGATTCGATTGCATACCGTTTCTTTTTCTCAATCTTTTTAGTGGAAACAACAACTTCGTCTAAATATTGCTCCATGGAAAAAGGGGCGGTAGAAGATCGTTGAAACACATTCGCACTGGTCGGAGAAGGATCATTACCGGATTGTTCGGAAACAACCGGTTCATCCATCTCTGCACGAAACCAATCCGCATAAACGGGAAGAGAAGAATGTACAGAAGGAACGGAATCCCGATCGACCAACAGCGCCACATCTGTACCTCCCTTTTTCTTACGCGCCTGAAGAATGAAATGCGTACCCCGGGGGAAGGAAAGACTGTCGAAACGGAAACAGCCCGAAGCATCACTCGTCGTCTGACGCATAATCTTTTTATCGAAAGAGAATAAAGTGACAACCGCATCAACGATACACTTCTTTTCCGAATATTCGGAAACCACCTTGCCACTGACACACTGACTACGCTCCACCGGAAAGAAACCGTAATCCGGAACAAGGCTGTATTTCACCCAGCCCTGAGTCAGCATCAACAAGTCCAACAGATACGAGGTACGGGAGTCATCACCGGAAAAATAGAAAGAGGGAGCCTCAACATAGCCCTGAAGGTCAGAACTCAGAAGAAAAGAAGAAAGGATATTCACCGTGGTATCCTGAAGAGCATAGCGGTCGTCGGTGACCGAAACAGAAAGGGTACCGCCCAACGGCTCACCCGAGGAATCACGAAGCCCCAAGCTGACATCCCAAAACGAACGTCCCTTCTCTTCTTTCAAGCGAGCCGAGAAATCAACGTCGGCACGCACGGAAGGACCCTGATTGAAAGCGGTACGACCACTTATAGGAACGCCCGAACCATCCAACAAAACAAAACGGAGTACACCCGGAGGCAGCGGAGAACGGGGAAGCCGCAAAGGCCTGGAACCGGAGAAAGCCGCATGCAAAAGAATACTATCCCGATATTCGACACGAAGGGAATGACCCGGAGACGGAGAAACACCTGAATTCAAACGCACCAGAAAGTCATCCTTACGGACATCGACACGGAGGCTGACGGCAGAAGGATCCGCCGGAGGTAATGGAAAGCGAAGCTCCATCGCCTCACGATTACGGCACACCGCCGTATAGCTGTCACCCGAAACAGGTTCAAGATTGAAGAAGCCCATCCCCCGATGGACGGAACGCAACGTGGTGACGGTATCTCCACGCTGATTGACCACAAAGCCCTGCACATCTGTTCCCAAACCATCGGGACTCAAAGCCTTGAAAGCGACACGGCTGACACAACCCGAAGGGAGACGTCCCCCTTCCGGAAAGAAAGAGACATGGTAGGAAGCCGCCATACGAGTCACGCTCTCCTTGCGGTAATCCTGAAAGGGACGCCCGCCGACAATGATCTGACGATAGAAGTAACGGGGAGCGGGCAAAGAAGAAAGATGACGGGTATAGAAACGAAGCGTATAATTGCCCGAACGAAGTGTATCGCCCAAAGAGAGGTAACCGGAAAAGACACCGTGATCATCCTTGACCATCTCACGGGAGATGACCTGACTGTCAGCCAGCAGTTCGGCATAAACGTAGCGGCTGTAAGCCGTTGCCTCGCGGCGGGTATCCATCAGGTAAGCACGGAAACGGACCGTATCACCACGCTCATAATTGGCACGGTCCGTATGGACATAAAGTTTCTCGTGAGGACAGATATGATCAGACTGGGCTTCCGACCGAATAAAAGAAAAAAGGAGTATTATCAGGCAAAGGAGTTTCTTCATATATAATCAGAGTTAAGCCTAAAGGAATATTTCAAATAAACAAACAGATATATTAAAGATGAAAATAAAATCCAAATAAGTACAAGTAAATAGGCTTTATATCAGATATTTATAAAGCAATCGTTTCTTTCAGTTGTTTTCATTATTTTCTGTTAATTAGTTCTTTTTGGGTACATTTTTGTTCCTTGTTTGTTTCTTGATTTCAGTTTTAATTCGTACATTTGCATACGAAAAATAACGAATGAAAGAATACGATTATGCCACGAATAAAGAAGCCTAAAAAAGTAAAAGAACCCATCCGTCTTCGGATGAAGGATTTGTCCGATGGCAGCAAAAGTCTGTATCTGGATATATACCGCAATGGCAAGCGGACATACGAGTACCTGAAGCTGTATCTTATTCCGGGAACGGACAACAATGCCCGTCGGCAAAATGAAATAACGATGGCCGCTGCGAATGCCATCAAGTCGAAACGCATTATCGAACTGACCAGCGGCGAAGCCGGTATCGTGAACCATACGGATAAGGTTTATCTGCTGGACTGGATGCAAACCTATCTGGAGTACCAAGAGAAACGCGACAAGAAAGGCATCGGTCAAATCAAGGCCGTTACCCATATCCTGAAAGAATATGCAGGGGAAAGGTTTTTATTGGATCGGGTTGACCTCGCTTTTTGCCAAGGCTATATCGACTACATGCTGACGACTTTCCGCCCCAAAGGAAAGCCGATAGCAGCATCTACACGCAATACCTATTATCAGATATTCAACGGTGCCCTGAACGCTGCCGTTCGGGCTAAACGGTTGTTGAGAAATCCGTTTAATGAAATGGAAAAATCGGAGAAGCCCAAAATGCCGGAGAGCGTGCGGTCCTATATGACCATCGAAGAGGTACGGGCGTTGATTGCCACTCCGGTACAGGATGGGAGGATTAAAAACGCCTATCTGTTTTCCTGCTTCTGCGGACTGCGTATCAGCGATATTGTCGGCCTGAAATGGAAGAATGTCTTTGTCGATAACGGCCAATACCGTCTGGCGGTGGCTATGCAGAAGACCAAAGAACCGATTTACCTGCCACTCTCCAACGAGGCGTTGAAGTGGATGCCGGAGCGTGAGGACAAGGCGGCGGATGACCATGTGTTCAGCTTGCCTTCAAACATCAACCAGTATCTCAAGCCGTGGGCCGAAGCGGCCGGAATCACCAAGCGTTTTACTTTTCATCAAAGAAGACACAATAAAAATTGTATCTTTCAAGCTATGAGATAATTAACAGAGAAACAAAACAGACTTGTTAACGGTTTAGAAACCAGCGAACTTCTATAATCTGCCTCATTTTGCATCAAGCGAAAGAACGTCCTTACTTTTTGCAAAGGTACAAAACAGTCCCCGTCTTTGCAAAATTTCCCGCAATTTTATTTCGCCCGCAAATTTTATCCTCCATCATTTTTCCTGTTCTGAAAACGGCTTCCGGCTTGATGTGCGCAAGCCCATTTCAGAAGCAGCACAAGCAAAGAAAAGCCCACGACGACCACAATGTCACCAGTGACACTGCCATCGTCGCGGACACTTCTTTTATGTGCTTGTGCTGAACGGCCAAGACCGTCTTATTCGTTTTTCTTTTTTCGTTTCCGTTGTCAGCCGGAAATGCCGCCGGATGCAGGACACGGCAAGCGTGAATCTGCTCCTGCGACTATTCCCGGCTGTCATGTGTGGCCTGTCTTCCAACCGTCTTGCCCTGCCGTTGCCAATCGGAGCAATGGCAGGCAAGACCATTTTCAGACAGATGCCGCCGGAGGAACACCCGCGACCGCAAGCCATGCCCGCATGACAATGACGGTCACGGGACTTCCGTCACGGCGGCAGGAAAGCGAGGCTTTCCCTTGTCAGTTGCGCCGCCCTTTCGATTTTCCTGTGGCGCGTTGCGCCATTTCACATACTTCCCCCTTTTCCTTTCCGTCTCTCCAAGTGTATGCCAATGTCCCCATGCCGCCATTCCAGACGGCATCAGTGGTCATTTTCGTTGCAGGGGCAAAGGTAAAGACGGGATTAGGAACACAAATTTTTTAGCCACAATCTCCACACTTCGCAGGCTCAGGTAGTATTCTGTCGAAAAAATTTGCTGAACCTACTCCCCTGACCTTTGCTTTTTCCCCTGAAACGAAAACGACCGGTGCGCGGTCGGAAGACGTCACAAGGAGACATCGGACATACGGAGAGGCGAAAAGAAAAAGGACTCGACCCGACCTCCCCATCCGAGCAAGACAAGTAACAACAATCTAAAAATTGGAAGATATGAGAATGACATTGAACGACATCGGAAAGGCTATGCGGAGCGTATTGTCCGCAATGGTGAGAGCAGCATGGGGCATTACCCTTTGCGCAGGAGGTTTGGCGGTGGGCATCGCAGGGGAAATCCTGCTGGGTATGTTGAACTTCATGTTCGGCATCCTCACCGCCCTGCTTTCAGTAGTGGCAGCTATCGGAATTTTCATTTGGTTATTAACCCTTTAATTCATACGGATATGGCGAAAAGACACAGCAAGACAGTGGCACAACAATGCAGGTATTACGAGGTGGACAACATCTTCGAGTATATGGTAGAGGTGTGCATCAACGGTAACTTTTCCTCATTCAGGAGGTTGTACCACGAGTTGAACAAGGAGGCAAGAAAGGACTTCATCGCCTTTCTCATCTTGGAATGCCCGCCCCAATACCACATAGAGATTTTACAGAAAACCGTATAACCATCTTAAATTACAGACAATGGAAACTTTTGACTTTTATATGGATTGCAAGGTAACTTGCTGGGAACGTACCCGCTTCTCCATCAAAGCGAACAGCTATGAAGAAGCCAAATCCATCATTCTTTCATGGGAAGATAAAGACGTGAACAGCCATATCGGTATGGACGAGAACGTCATCTATTGCGACTACGAATTGAACCCCGAAACGGTGGAAGGACTGTCCCCTGCGGAAAACGACAACAACCCTACGATGGAAATCTACGGACGGGATGACGAGTTGTTTTATCACAATATGTTGGACGAACAATAGAGCAAAGTTATGAGAACGGAAACGAGGAAATACGAAGTTTACAAGGTGGACGAGCTTTCGGACAAGGCGAAAGAGAACGCCTATTGGAAGTGGTTGAAAGGCTTTGAATATGACGCATCCGACAACAGGGCAACGTTGAAAGCCTTTGAGGAGATTTTCAAGGTAAAGGTAAGCAGGTGGAATTATGATGCCTGTACCTATAATTTCCAATTCATCTCAAATTACAGCGGGGAAGAGGAAGAACTGTGCGGTGTGCGGTTGCTGAAATTCATCGTGAACAACTATTGGCACAACCTTTTCAAGCCCAAGACCTATTGGCACAAAAAGGACTTCCACAAACAGCGCAGAAGTCGGATATCCGTAACCAATGATTGTGTGCTGACGGGTTATTGTGCGGACATGGACATACTGAAACCCATATACGACTTTCTGAAAGTCCCCGACAAGCATACGAACTTGTATGACTTGATGAATGACTGCATCGACAGCTTTTTCCGCTTTTGCAGGGATGATGTGGAATATGCTAGCAACGAGGAAGCCTTTGAGCGTGATTGCGAAGCCAACGAATACGAGTTTTTATCCAACGGAGAATTTTTCAAATAACTAAAATACATACAGATATGAACGGAACAGACCATTTCAAGCGGACCATCCAAGCCTATTTGGACAGCCGTGCGGCGGAGGACAAGCTGTTTGCAGCAAGTTACAGCAAGCCGAACAAGAACATGGACGATTGCATCACCTATTTGTTGCATTGGGCGAAAAGCCAATGCAATGGAGGCAACGGCATAGGCGTTACCGCAGGGGAAGTCTTGTCGCAAGCGGTACACTATTTTGACGAGGACGACATCGACATCGGCAAACCAATCCCGTGCCAAGTCATGGTATGCGGAGTTGAACTGACGGACGAGGAAAAGGCGGAAGCAAGGCAGAGAGCCATCCGCCAATACCAAGACGAGGAACTGCGCAAGATGCAAAACCGGAACAAGGCTAAGGCGAACCAAAAGACAAACGCACAACAAGTTGAACTTTCATTATTCTGAACCTATGAAACCCAAGACACCCATACAGAAAGAAGTCATCCGTCTGAGCGCAACCCTGCCCGAACTGACAAACGCACAGAGAACCTACGCTTTCCACCATTGTTTCAAGCACTACGGCAGGCGGACTGCAAAAGGCGTCATTACCTGCACGGAGTGCGGACACGCATGGAAAAGCGGACACAGCCTTGCCGACACGCTTTGCGGATGCACCTGCCCGAACTGCGGCACGGCATTGGAAATCACGGACACCCGAAAGAGGGTGTTCGTGGACAACGAGTATTTCTCCATCATCACCACCTGCAAAGGCTACCAGGTAATACGTTTCTTTTTCGTCAGGAGCCGTCAGAAAGTCGGGCAAAAGGCGGAGTATTCCATCTTTGAGGTGGCACAGCGGTGGATTGCTCCTGACGGCAAGTCCGAGACAGTGGCAAGGTTGCGTGGCTTTTCACTTCTCTACTACGACTTGTGGAACGAGGACAGCCCGATGGAAATCCGCAGGAACAACCAGCATAAGGTGTATGACATTGACCCGATATGCACCTATCCACGCCGACGGATTATCCCCGAAATTAAGCGAAATGGCTTTGACGGCAACCTGCACGGCATACTGCCTTACGACTTCTTCAAGGCTATCCTTTCGGACAGCCGTGCGGAAACATTGCTGAAGTCGGGCAACATCGAACACTTGCGCTATTTCCTCTCCCGTCCGCAGGTACTTGACAGATGTTGGAACTCGTACAAGATAGCCATGCGGAATAAATATGCCATAACCGACATCTCATTGTGGTGCGACCTCGTATATCTCTTAGAGAGATTGGGAAAAGATTTGCGCAACCCCCGTTTCATATGCCCGCCCGATTTCAAGGCGGCTCACGACCTGTATATGGGGAAACGGCAAGTCCAATTGGAGCGTGAACGGCAGCAGCAACACAGGGAGTGGGAAGCCGAGCGGTTGGAGCGTGAGCGGAAGCGTCTGGAAGAAATGGCGAAAGAGAAAGACGAGTATATCCGAAAGAAAGCCGCATTCCTCAACCTTGTACTGACGGACGGTCTAATCATCGTCAAGGTGCTGCAAAGCGTGGACGAGTTCTACGAGGAGGGGAAAGCCATGCACCATTGCGTCTATGCCAACGCCTACTACAACAATGAGAACTCCCTGATACTTTCCGCACGGATAGACGAGCGACGCATCGAGACAGTGGAGGTGGACTTGCGGACATTAAAAGTGGTGCAGAGCCGTGGCGTATGCAACTCCAACACCGAATACCACGACCGCATCATCAAATTGGTGGAGGACAATGCCGAGCAGATACGGAAACGGATGAAAGAAGCAGCGTAATCGTTTAACAACTTAATACTTATTGATATGGAAGTGAGAATAGAAAACATGATTTTCGGGTGGCACGAGAAACTGCCTGAAATGTTCATCGAATTGTTGAACACGCTTGTACTGACAAAGGACGAGCAGGATGTAAGGGGGGTAATGGAGGTGTTCGCCCGAAAGAAACTTTTCAACGCCCTTTTCGCATTCGGGTATGGCGCACACCATCTGTGGGTGACACAGAAAAAGGCATCCGACCCCGACCAATGTTTGGAGAACAGATTACTGATTGTTGAATTTTAATTGATAAGGCTATGACAACAAGAATGACTATTAACGGAGTAAGCACCTGCACGGCAGGTGAGAAATACGAGAAATTCCAACTGAAAATCGGGCGCAAAGTCCGCACGATGTACCAATATGACTATCGGGACACCACAACGGGAGAACTGTTCTCCTGCGTGAAACCCACATTGGACGAGTGCAGGCGGTTGCGTGACGAATGGATTAAAGCGAAGGAGGGCAGACGATGAGCGCAGGATATGAAACGCTGATAGTGACGTTCAGCGACCCTATCAAGGTTTTGGACAATATGTTCGCCGATGCGGACGCATGGGGAACGGACAGCCTCAAAGGATGGGTGGAGGACTATGAAAGTACGAGGTTTACGCAGATAAACGGGCATACGGCAGTCATCACTTCCGAATACAACATGCCCTGCGTAAAGGAATGGCTCACACGCTGCACGGCTATCGCCGACATAAAGGAATTTTGAGTGCGTGGCGGTGGAAACACCGCCCACACTCCATTCGTAACAACTGAAAAAACAAGCGAAATGAAATACTATTTCATACTGACAGACGGCAGGGACGCATGGGTGCAGTTCGTTTACCTGCCCACGCAAGATGAAGCGTCCGGTTATATCCGAGATTTGCGGAGCGTGGGAATATCCGTACACGGGTATAACCTTTGGAACAAGGACACACGCCCCATTGCCGAGCGCACACTTGAGCGTGTGCTGCAAAGGATAAAGCGGTAAAATCGGGCGGCAGGCTTGCCGCCCGCTACTTTCTTTCATGAGCAGGTCGGCGGATAAGAAAGTAGCAAAGAAACCGTTGCCCCCATCTTCGATAAGATGGAAAAATCCAATGAAGTCATTAATTATATATCCCAGTCTGGTTTGATAATTGTAGGATAACGTTGTTGCCTGACAATCTTTAATTTTTCTATATAATATAAATATATCTCTTTGTATGAACCAAACCCCGGTTGCTGCATATCCTCTTTGATGGATAAGCCATCAAAAACAAGAAGCCATAATCTTAAAGCAACCCCTAAATAGCCCCAAAGAAGATCCATTTCGTGCAATTCCAGTTTAGTAACCAAATTTTCTATTCGAACATCCATATCTGGATGGGTTCCACCACCAGAAATAGAATCCTCTCCCATTAATAAAAGGGCTGCTAATGTAGTTGCAATTCCTGCCTTATAGGTTCTTCCCCATGCAGAGTTATATTCAGTTTGAATAAAGCTAATTGCCATATCATCTGCTGCAATTTCATCATTTATTGAACGAGAAAGCGTTTGCTGTATTTGTGTATGCCCCAAATAATTATGTGAAAACTCGTGAGCATATATAAATGCTATTGCAGCACAATAGACATCATTCGCATGGCTTATAATATTTTCAAATTGCTGCGGATTACAGATATTTGGAGTAACCCAATATGCATCTCTATTAAAGTTATGTAATAATTGCCGTCCTCTGAAAAAACAATCATTGCCATATTCTACATCTATCATATTGGGCTTATATCCATTTTTATTAATACCAACAGCATCCATCATAGGGATATGTATAACATTTTCAAAATATGCGATAAGATAGACACAAACAGACCATAAATACTGACAGAAATTTTCGTTGATATATATATGATTTAATTTATTATTATCTTTTTTAATTTCCACAACATCACTAATAGCTTTCTCATCTCTTATGAAAGTAAATCGGCGAGAAAAATTATTGCTATTGCAATCATTTTTTACAGCATCTAATAACTCAAAAACTTTTTCAATATATTGAATAACATCATCAGATAACTGTTCTACAGGTAAATAATAGATTTCTTTCGGCTCTTTCATTTTTCGAAAATTTATTTGTAAAGATAATATGTTTATTTGTATTGGAAGCAAAAATTCCTTGCGAAATTATTTACCGCAAGGAATTTTAATCATATCACGGAATATATAGCAACGCAAATTCTGTTTTTCTTCGATTGAATAGCATGGCGTGCTGCTTTCCTTTGTACCGGCAGTAAGCGATATATTCACGGTAAATGTCTCGATTCCCGGCTTCCAGCTTGCGGATGAGTTTGCTTTTCGGGTGTCCGCCGTGACCAAGCAATACCCCTTGACCCACATTGAAACTTAATACGGTAAGAAGCAAGGCATCTTTACCAAATTTGCGGAACAGCTTGTAGCGCACCGCCAAATCCTTGCGGAGCAGGGCTTCGGCTTCCGCCTCCGTCATGTCATAGGAAAGGTTTTCGTTGGGCAACCTGCGATGCCCGTAGCCGTAGTAGGGGTAATCGGAACGGTCGTGCAGTCCCTCGTACTTTTTTATCAGTTCAACGGCGATGTCAGCCTTGGGATGATTGTTAAACGATGCCAGCAGTTCCGCCATGCTGTCCGTGTCTTGTGCCGGCAGGCTGCCACAGAGGGCAGCCGCCAGCAGCAGGAGCAACGCCTTGCGCATCATCGGCTGGCGTTCAAGGTGTCAGACACAGCGACGCCTCCCTCCGTTTCCGCGTCCGAGTCGTTGTTGAACTCCAATTCCCACTCGCAGGCATTGCCGAAATTGTCCTCCACCGTGATGGTCAGGCTTTGCGACTCGTCGCACTCCGAGGTGTAATATAGGCGGAATTTTTCGTTCTCCAGCAGGTAGCGGTCGTTGGGCTGCAACACCAAGCCGTTATCCAGCTTCAACGTGCCCTCCCCGTCGTATTGGAAATAGCGGATGGTATAGACCGCCCCGTCAAACTCGCCCTCGCGTACCAGTTCGCAACGGATTTCCGCCGTCTCGCCCTGCGCCAGTTCCTTCGGCACGGGCATGGCTTCCACCGTGAACGGATAGGCTTGCGTCACGTCCAAATCGTCATCGCAGGCGGTGAAGCATACAGAGAGCAGCCCCAGACAAAGGGTTGCCAATGATTTTACTATGTTTCTTTTCACTTTCCGTGTATTGTTTAATTTGTTCATGTTCATAACCGTTACATTTTAAGTTTGATGTTCTTGTTGTTCTTCTCGTTTTGTTTCAGACGGCTTTGCAGATACTCGTTCAAGTCCTTGCATCCGCCGTAGATGCCGGAGCAGTCCGACACCCTTTCGCCGTAACGTGTGCGCAGGGCTTCCAATGTCCGCCGCCCGGCTTCGTCGTTGTCAAGGTGGCACCGCACCGTTCCGTAGCCGTCCAGATGCCGGTACGCCCTCGCCACATTGGACACCGAGTTGAGGACAAGGTGGTCCTCCCCGCCGCCGATGCCTAATGCACGGGCGGAAAGGTAGTCCACGAAGCCCTCGTACACGTTGCAAACGGCAGAGCCTGACGGCAGCAGGGTGACGTCCTTTGGCGGCACACAGCCCTTGAAGAACGGGTTGCGTATCTCGTAGCCGCCACCGCAGTTGCCGAAAGCCACGGCGAAATACCGTTTCCCGTGCGTGGAGTAGCGCATCTCCTTGCAGTTCGCGATGGCTATGGCGGACGGTATGCCCCTTTCTTGCAGGTAATGGAGTAACGCCCGGCTCTGCAAGGGCAGCACTTCCACGTCCTCGAAGCTGTGTCCGGCTGGTTGCCGCACTTCGGGGGTGCGGCGTTGCTCATAGTCCTGCAACGGCATGTCCGCCACCTCCGCCACATACCTCGCCTGTGTGAGGAAGTCGCCGCTTTGGATGAACTCCCCCGCAAGGGCGAAGATGTTACCGCCCTTGCCCTCGCCAAAATCAAACCAGAGGTTCTTTTCCGGGTTTACCTTGAAGGAAGGCGTGTGTTCCTCCCGGTACGGCGACCTGTACCAGATGGCGTTGGCACGTCTTTGCACGGGATGATGCCCCAGCCGTGCAAGGAAGTCCTCCAGCGGATAGCGTTTCATCGCTTCTATATCCATATAGGCGCACATTCAGTTGATGATGAACTTCACGCCTATCCCGTATTCCGTGTGGCACACGCCCATGCTGCCGCCCCACAGGAAGCGTTCACGCAGCGAGGCCGTCAGCGCAATGAAGTCCACGAGGTACAGCTCCATTTCCAGCGTGGCGGCGCAGCCATAGACAAAGGCGTCCTTGTTGTTCAGCCTCGCCCCGTCGTACAGCGTCTTTCCGCCCCAGTTCACCGTCTCGTACCCGGCAAGGGCTGACGCGCCAGCGTAGAAGAACACCACCTTTTTCGCGTCCGAGAGGAAGTTGTAGTAGTAACCGCCCTCCGCCGTGAACTGTGCCGCAGGGATGGTCGTACTCCGGTATCCGTGGCTGGTTTTCAGGTATTCCAGCCCGTACACCCACTTGTTCCCACCTTTCGCGTAGCTCGAAAGCATGGCTCCCAGCACATAGCCGTCCGCCTCGTTCAGCCCGGCTCTCAACTCGATGCCCCGCATCTTCGGCAGGCACCGTTGGGCTTCCGCCCGTCCTGCCAGGAGGACGAACAGAAGCGTTACAATAAACAGTACCTTTCCTTTCATCGCACGCGCAGTTCGTTGATGGTTTCAGCCTGTACCAAGTCCTCGTTCTCCACGGTAAACGTCTGGTGGCGTCCGCCGTCCTTCTCGTTCATCTCCACCACGAGCTGCTTGCCGTCGGGGATGGTGAACTTCGGAAGGCAGAACACCGTGCGTTCGGACCGCTTCCCGGCTACACGGACGGCGTAGTTGTAGGCGCGGAGCGGGAACAGCACCTGTTCCTGCATGGCGGTACGCTTCGCCACCTTCTTGTCCACAATCTTGAACGTGATGTAGTCCACGTCAAACGGCACATTGCTTTGGTTCTTTATCTCCGTGTAGAAATACAGCAGGTCATTGTGGACATAAATCCCTTTCAGCAGGTACTGGATGCCGAAACGCTTGCAGCCGATGTGCTTCACCTTGCGCTTGTCCTCCTTGTGCAGCGACTTCATGATGAGGTGTACCAGCATCGGGCTTTCGCTGCCCAGTTCCTTCAGGTAGATTTCCTGCGCGTTGTTCGGTCGGTTCACCGTGCTGCCGTCGTGGATAAAGTCCTTCATTTCCACGTTCAGGATAAGCGGCTCATCGGCGTATTTCACATTAAATGTGTAAAATGACCCGTCCTCCGTGATGACGCTCATGTTCGTCTCGTTGCGGAAATTCTTGACCGTCGCCTTCACACGGATGACGTTCTCCGCACCGTCCGCCTTGCCCGCTATCAGGTTGGGCGAACCCAAGTCCACGTAGCGCACCGCCGCCGGAAACAGGATGTGGACGGTCTTGTCATACGTGACTTCCAAGCCGTGCGGCGGTATCATGCGGTCGAACATCAGCTTTTTCGTCAGACCGTGGTACAGGTCGCCGTCCTCCTCCGTCTGCGGATAGACGTCCTTCACCAGTTCCAGCCCGTCCTCCTTGGCGGTGGCAGTGCTGTCGTTCGTCACTCCCTGCGCGTAGCTCGCACAGGCGATGCCCATCAGCAGGGCAAACATTGTCATTACTTTCTTGATACTCATTTTACGTTGGATTTAGTGGTAAATAAAAATTAGTTTGTTGATTATTTTTTCTTTTTTTGCCTTTATGTTTTTGGACTGTTCATTCCTTTTCTTGGTAGAGCAATACCCTGTACCCTGACTTCAGATGTACCTTGACCGTGCGCATCCTTTTCGAGATGTACTGCGAGATGCCCTGTATCGCCCCTCGCCCCAAGTCGGAGGCGAGCTGCGCCCCCGCGTCGGTCGATATGTTGATGCTGCTTCCGAGCGAGCTGCCCATGTTCGCCCCGATTTCCTTTGCCGCGTCTATCTCCATCGAGCCGGGTATGAAGATGCCCGCCTGCCCGTCGCTGTCGTACACCTCCAGTTCTACCGGGATGATGTTTCCCCCGTGTTCCAGCGAGGTGATGCCGATGCCGAGCCTTTCGCCCTGCAACCGTGCCGCGCCCACAAGGAGCGTGTTCCGGGGGATGACGCGCCCCGACACGCGCATCGGCTCCAGCAGCCGGAGCTTCACCGTCTGCCCGTCCGTCAGCGTCTGGTCGCCCTGCACACAGGCGGCGATGGTGTTCTTCCCCGTCGTTTCCTCCGCACCGATGGCGGTGTGGAAGCCGTAGTTGCGTTCCCCCGAATAGTCCGCGATGAACGCCGAGTCTGTCATGGGCTGCGGCAGGGCGGACACCACCGTCCGCCTTACATCGCTTACGGGTTCTGCCTTCATGCTCTTTTCGCCTGTACTCACAGAACCTCCCGTTTCATCGGGCTGTGCGGCTTGTCCGGCATTGTTGTCATTCTGGTACTTCGCCGCCAGCTCATAGGACTTTTCCAACAGGGCGACCTGTTCCTCCATCGTGGAAGGCTTGCTATCCTGCGCCACCAGCATGGCTTCCAGTTCGTCGATGCGCTCCCGGAGTTCCTCCTTTTCCGTGTCCTCCTTCGGCGGCTCGTAGAACGTGCCCAGCGAGGTGTTCAGCCGTTGGTAGGCGGCAGCGGAAGTGCGGATGCCCGCCTGTCTTTCGTCCGCCGTTTCCCCGTCGGTCGTTTCCGTCCGTGTCAGGCGGTAATCGTCCGAAGTGTCGGCATCGTCCGTTGGCGTGTCACCGTCGCTGTCGTTCCAGAACGCGGAGAGGTCGCCCACCATGCCCCGGCGTTCCTTCCGCTTGTTTTCCAAATCCTGCTGCTCGTAGGCTTTCGCCTTGTCCCCGATGATTTTGGAGTCTTCGGGCATGGGCATGTCCGTGTTGAATCCCTGTCCCTGCCGTTCTTTCTCCTTGTCCTCGGAGGACGGCGCGAAGATGAGCCACATACACCCGGCGAACAGCAGCACCATCAGCGGATAGACCAGCATCTTCTGCCTTTGCTGACGCTGTTGTTCCGTCAGCGGCTTTTTCTCTTTTGTTCTTGATTCATTCTTCTGTTCTTTTGTTTCCATCATCAGTTCAATTAGCTTGTCAAAGTCTGATTTTTATACCTTTATTCTCTTTGCTTACCTGATTCTGTAAGCGAATGGGCATTTTATGCGTACCCAAAGAAGCCGGATGGAGCTTTGGTTTGTTTTTATCCGGAAACAACCTGTGTTCCAAGCGTTCCAATCCTATCCGGGACTGTTCTTTGATGATGCGGTTATGATGCCCTACCATATGCTTGGGATAAGTATCGTCTCCCATGTCACAACGGATAATGTAATCCATCAACGCATCGCTTATTTTTCCGAATGATTCCGCCAACCCATACTTGACCAACAGAGGTTTCGGAATTTTTGTCTGCCCGTCCCATCCCTTTTGAGAGAGTCCATGAAGCACCATCCGTTCCCGGTGCAGGGCTTTCCGATAGTCGTCCGGGAACTTGCCCTGCACTTTCTGCTCGTACAAATCGGAGGCACTGCGCATAATCCGTCCTTTTTCCTCCTGGATGGCCGCATCGATGGAGTCCGCCGACCAGTGATTGTCCGCACGCATTTCCTTGGCCCGTTCCCATTCGAGGTCCTCTATCTTTTGGTACATATCCATCAGACCATGCCTGATGGCGGTCAGGTCTCCCGGATATTCCCCATGCAGGGCAAGCCGCTTCAAGTAGTCGAGTTCCTCGTCCTTCATGCAATACCCTACCAGCTTATGGGCGGTAGCCACTTCTTCCGGATTGGGCAGAGGACATAGGGTATGGCTTTTACCCGTATGGGCACTACAAAGCAGCGTGTACATGGCATTCAGTTTTTGGGGAAGTGTTTCATTCCCCATTTTCAATCCGGACAACAACCAGACCTGCTGTTTGCCCCAATCGGTTTGTTGCAGTACATCCATAACCTTGTGCCAGCCGCTGCGTTCCGTCTGGTCCAGATTCCGGAAGAAACGGTAATCCCAGAGTATTTTTGCCTGCTCTTCCGTAATTGCCGGGCGATGCCCGTTCCTTACGATGGAATCGGCAATGGCATTGTAATCCAAGCGAAGCACCTGATGGCAGAACTTCAAGGTCGGTTTCCATCGGAATCCGGCATCCTGCAAGTTTTCCATCTTTTCCCATATCCAATCTGATAATTTCATTGTGGATTCAAATTTGAGTGATACACCTTATTATATATTTCTAACTTCTCGATGTGCCGTATCTCCAATGCCTCTTCCCCTTTGCCGAAGCCGATGATTGCGGCGGCAGTCATGTAGAGACAGAGCGAGGCGAACACGGCAAATGCCGCAAGGACTATCCTAAGCCGTGCTTTGGGCGGCAGGGCGTCCAGCCTATTGCGTAACCAACCTTTCAGCCCGGTGGTCCACTTTTCAATGAGATTTTTCATCTTTCCCATACGCATTATCTTTCAATCGTCCGGATGTCCTTGTTCTCCAATACCGTGAAGCCCTCGATGGTGAAGCCGTTTGGGTTGTCGTCCGAGCGGCTCGCGTTGAGCAGGCGGCAGGCGGTTACTAATGTCCGTTCCGTCACGTTGCTCTCGCGGATAATCATCTGACGGGCGTATGTCCGCGCCTCGTAGGGATAGCGGTCGAAATTGCACACCACGCTGTCCACCTGCAACACTTGGTTGATGTTCCCGGCGATGATGCGGTTGTAGAAGCCCTTTTCGGCGAAGTCGGCGTAATAGTTGTACGCGCTCTTGTCTGCCAAGAGCAGGGCGCGTTTCACGTTGTGCTCTATCGCGCTTTTCTCCGGCGAGAGGGTGAAAAACAGTTCGTGGAAGCGGCGCACGTGTTCCCTGGCTTCCGCCGGGCGGTTCTGCGACAGGTCCTGCGAGAGCGCGAGCATAAGACTCTTGCCTCCATCGAGGACGTATATCTTCTGCCGTTGCGCCTCGGCGAAGCGGAAGGCGCACACCACCGAGCAGACCACCACGAGGGCGCAGGCCGCCGTATAGACGATGCCGAACAGACGTATCTGCCGGAAACTCGTCTCGATGTTCTTGAGTGATTTGAATTCCATTTTCTTCTTTTCGTCTTTTAATTGTTCAATAATCCGTTTTTAAGGGTCGGGCAACTCACGGAAACGGATTGTCCGGAATGCCTATCTTCGGAACAGCTTTCCCGCCGTTCCCTTGATGAGCTTGCCCGCGCGGCCTGCCACGTTTCCTGCGGCGGCTCCCGCCACGCTGCCGCCCAAAGCCCCGGCGGTGTTGATGTTCTTGTTGTAGCTGCCTATGCCGCCACCTGCTTGGATGATCCAGCCTGCCACCGTCGGGATGGTGAAGTAGCCCACGATGCCGATGATGAGGAACACGATGTACACCCCGTTGCTCGCCTCCACCGAGAAGTTCGGGTCGGTCTGCATCGCTTGTATGTCGTTCTGCAACATCAGAATCTGTATCTTCGCCAGTATGGTGCTGAACAAATCCGACACGGGAAGCCACAGGTAAATCTGTATGTAGCGGCTGAACCACGCCGAGAGCGTCGAGTGGAAGCCGTCCCATACGGCAAAGGCGAAGGCTACCGGTCCCAGGATGCTCAGCACCACGAGGAAGAACGTCCTGAGCGTGTCGATGATGAGCGCGGCTGCGGCGAACATCAGTTCCAGCAGTTCCCGGAACCAGTCACGCACCGTCTTCTTGATGTTGTACGCCGCCCGGTCCATGTACATCCCCGTCATCGTCACCAAGTCCGAGGGCGACCAGCCCAGCTCGTCCAACTGGCGGTCAAATTCCTCATCACTGGCGAGGTAGGCGGTCTCCGGGTTGCGCATCATCGCCTCGTATTCCAGTTTGTCTTTCTGCTCCCGGTACTCGTTCATGTCGAAGGTCTGTTCTTCGAGGATGCCGTGTACGCCCTGCACGATGGGGCTTAACACGCTGTTCATCGTACCCAACACGATGGTCGGGAAGAACAGGATGCACAAACCGAGCGCAAACGGGCGGAGCAGCGGGTACACGTCTATCGCCTCGGCGCGGGCGAGCGACTGCCACACGCGCACCGCCACGTAGAACAACGCGCCCAGCCCGGCAAGCCCTTTCGCCACGCCCGTCATGTCCGCGCACAGCGGCATCATCTCGTCGTAGAGCGAAAGGAGTATCTGGTGAAGGTTGTCGAACTCTCCCATAACTTACCAGTATTTTTCGTTGGGGTTTCCGTAGAGTCCTATCACCCGGTCCATGTCGTTCTTCTTCCTTGCCCGGAGGTAGGACACCGATATGGTCTTGTTCGTGTAGTAGCGCACGAGGTTGCGGTAGTTCATCAGGCTGCGGTAGGCGTTGTCGATAATCGCCAGCCGTTCCGCGTCCGTGAGCGACATCCCCGTCACGTTCACCACGTTCTTCAGGTCTTGCAGCACGTCCGAACTCTCGTCTATCAGCATGGTGTAGCCCGACGATATGGCGGCAAGCTCTTCCGGCGTGTAGTTCTCATCAGAGAGCATCTTCTGGTAGTTATCCACATAGATTTCTGATATTTCCATCACCAACCCGATGCTTTTCGACACCTTCACGCCGCCCTTCACCACGTCATGTACGGATTTCAGCGCGTCGTAATACTTCTTTCCCTGCTCAAACACTTTCTTGGTTTCCAAGAAGCCGTTGAGCGTGTTGGCTTTCGTGCCCGCCGTTTCCACCATCTCCTTGGCGGAGTTGATGATGCTCTGCGCGAGGTTCGTCGGGTCGGACACCACCCATTGGGCGTTTGCCGTGCCTGCACCTGCAAGGCACAGGCAGGCTGCCACCAATGGCATTTTCAGTTTTTGTCTCATATTCACATTGGATTTAGTGGTACATTCTTATTGTTCTTTCTTCTTTTCGCCATTGGCTGTTTCATCCGTGTTCACCCGGATATAGTCGCCGTTAGGCGAAAAGGACAGGATGTCCGTTTCCTCGTTGTATGCCACGTCGATGCGGAAGCCCGTGTTCAGGTAGAGGTTACCGTCCGCCTCCCTTTGCAGCAGGTAGGTCTCCGGCTTCAGTTTCCGGTGGACGCCCGCCCTGCGGAACAGCGTCACCTTGTAAAGTGCGCCCTCCTTGTACACCAATATGTCGGGCTTGCCCTCCACGCTCTGCCAGTTGCCGCAAATCTTCTCGCGGATGTCTTCGTTTTCTTTCATTACCGTCTCGCAGGCTTGCAGCATCAGCGACGCCAAGCCTATCAGACCGCCGCAAAGCAGCAGCCGTTGTGTCTTTGTCAGTTCAATGTTCATAATCTTCAATTCTTGTTTTTTTGTTGATAAAATGTGTCTTGACCTCATACGCCGTTTGATACACCCTTATATGCCGTATAAGGTGGCCTCAAACGCCGTCTGTGGTCGGGTGATGTTTCCATCGGTTACTTTTCTTCGTCCATACGTTTCTCCGCAATCTGCCGTATGGCGGCTTCCATGTCGCTGCCCAGCTTCCCCGCCAGTTCGCGGACTTCCATCTTCTCCGTTTCCTCCGTTGTATAGGCAAGGTATTCGTGTATGGACACCTCCGTGGCGTACACCGCCGACTGTGTGCCGCCTAAGCCTATCCACACCTCCTTGTATCGTCTGGACGAATCGTTGGACTGGTTGATGGAAAGTATCTGCGACTTCTCCTTTTCCGTCAGCCCCAGCAATCCCTGTATCTGGTCGAAGCGGTTCATGAACTTCCGCTGGTCGAGCAGTATCTTGCAGTCCGAGTTGTTGATGATGGACTCCTTGACGATGGGCGAGCTGATGATGTCGTCCACCTCCTGCGTCACCACTATTGCCTCGCCGAAATACTTTCTGACCGTCTTATAAAGATACTTTACATAGGAAGCCATATTCGCCGAAGCAATCGCCTTCCAAGCCTCTTCAATTATTATCATCTTTCTGATACCTTGCAGACGGCGCATCTTGTTGATGAACAACTCCATAATGATGATTGTCGTAACCGGGAACAAGATGGCGTGCTCTTTTATCTGGTCGATTTCAAAGACGATGAACCGCTTGTGTAGCAAGTCCAGTTCCTTGTCCGAATTAAGCAGGTAATTATATTCACCGCCCTTGTAGTACGGCTCCAGCACATTCAGGAAACTGGCAATGTCAAAGTCCTTTTCACGCACTTTCTTATCTTCCAATACCTTGCGATAATCCGTGTCTATAAACTCGTAGAACGTGTTGAAGCATGGGACAATGCTGTTGTCTTCCTTAATACGTCCTATGTACTGCGACACGGCATTGGAAAGTGCAACCTCCTCCGCACGGGTAGCAGGCTCATTGTCCTTCTTCCACAGCGTCAGCAACAAAGTCTTGATACTTTCCCTCTTTTCGATGTCATACACCTTGTCCTCCGTGTAGAACGGATTAAAGGAAATCGGGTTGTCCTCCGTATAGGTATAATAAACCCCGTCCTTTCCCTTGGTCTTGCGGTGTATCATCTCGCACAGCCCTTGGTAGGAGTTGCCCGTATCGACCAGCACCACATGGGAGCCTTGCTCATAGTATTGTCTGACCAGATGGTTCATGAAGAACGATTTGCCGCTGCCCGAAGGACCCAATACGAACTTGTTGCGGTTGGTCGTCACGCCGCGCTTCATCGGCAGGTCGGAGATGTCGATGTGCAGGGGCTTGCCGCTGATGCGGTCCGCCATGCGGATGCCGAAGGCGGACGGAGAGTCCTTGTAGTTGGTCTCGCCCGCGAAGAGGCACACCGCCTGCTCTATGAACGTGTGGAACGACTCTTCCGCCGGGAAGTCCGCCGCGTTGCCGGGGATGCCCGCCCAGAACAGCGTCGGGCAGTCCGTCGTGTTGTGGCGCGGCACACAGCCCATGCTTGCCATCTGGCTGCCCACGTCGTTCTTGATGCGTTTCAGCTCCTCCGCGTCGTCGCTCCACGCCATCACGTTGAAGTGGGCGCGGACGGACTTCAGCCCCTGCGAGTGCGCTTCGTTCAGGTATTCTTCAATCCACTCGCGGTTGATGGCGTTCTGGCGGCTGTACCGGGAGAGCGACTGCATGTTCCTCGCCGTTTTCTCGAAGCGGCGCAGTTCCTCGTCGCTGTTGCCGATGAAGACATACTGGTTGTAGATGTGGTTGCAGGGCAGCAGCAGTCCCAGCGGCGCGGCGAAGGACAGGCGGCAGTCCGAGCGGTCGGTGGACAGCCTTTCGTAACGGCAGTCCGTGGCCACCGCTGCGGGCAGGTCCTCCGTGTCCGACAGGGTGTGCAGGCACAGGCGGTTGTCGCCGACGCGCATTTCCCTTGCCGTCATCTCGATGTCCTCCAGACAGTCCGCGTTGCCCAGCGACAGGGCGAAGTACCTGCCTATGATGCCCGTCTCCTTGTCCGTGCCTGTAAGCTCGTCATCGGAGAGGCGGCGCAATTTGATATGCCCCGAATCGTTCAGGATACGCGCGAACTGCTCCACCGCCTCGATGAACTTCACCGCCGTCTCCTTGTCCTGTATTTCTTTCGGTACGATATGCCCCCGGCACAGCGTATTCCAGTTGCTCTGCTGCCTCATGCGCTCCTTCGTAGTCTTCGTCAGGAACAGGTAGCACTTGTGGTGCAGGAACGGGCGCTCGTTGAAGTGCATCTCGTAGCTGCGGGCGAGGAAGCCCATGCCCTCCTTGCCGAGGTCGGGGCGGTACCGTTCCTTCACGTACCAGTCTTGCTTGTGCAGCACCGAATGGTCGGGCAGTACCTTGATTGCCTTGCACCACGTGGCGTGGATGCCCTCGTATTCCTCCGCCGTGACGGTATAGACCTCCGGAAGCTCCACCTCGAAGGCGGCGGTGATGTCCGCGTCTTTCGAGACGATGCACCCGTGTTCCACCGAAAGCAGGGGGAAGCGGCTTTCCAGCGTGGTGGCTTTCATGATGTTTCTCATACGTTTCTTCCTTTCTTCTTTTTTCGTCTTAACAGATTGGACACCCGTCTGCGGTGGAGCACATGGCGTGGGCGCATCCGTGCCGCGCCCAACTTCATCAGCCCGTGTTCGCCGTACTTCGCGTTCAGCCGGAACGTGAGCCACACGAGCGACGAGGCGGATACCGCGCCGAAGCCGATGCAGAGCCACTGGCCCGCGCCTGCCATGTAGAGGATGATGAAGAGGATGAAGGCGGCGAGCAGCCCGCCCGCGAACAGGAACAGGTACTGCGCCTTCAGGCCCTTGAACTCCACCGGACGGCCGATGCCCTTGTTGATGGGGTACTCAGCCATTGTCCTTATACCTTATTATATATGTATAGGATACCCGTTTGTTAGAGGAAGAACGAGCGCAGGATGGTCGCGCTTACAATCAGGAAGATACACGCGCCGAACCAGCTTGCGGCGGTCTTCGAGGTGTCGGGGTCGCCGGCGCTGAATTTGCCGTACACCTTGATGCCTCCGATAAGCCCGACGACCGCGCCGATGGCGTAGATGAGTTTCGTCGCCGGGTCAAAGTAGGAAGTGACCATGCTGGTGGCTTCGGTGATGCCCGCCATGCCGTTGCCTTGCGCGAAAACTTGGATGTTGGCAGCCAGCAGGAGGGCCGCGAGGATGATTTGCTTTTTCTTCAATGTCTTTGTCATAATCTTTTCTGTTTTGTGCCTCCGGGTTGGATGTTCCCATTGGCGGTTGATACTTGTTTTAATTCTTGCGGCTTTGGATGAAGCCGGCTTTTGGGATTTAGTGGTCTCGGTGGCAAGCCGATGGTTTAGCCGTAGTCGATTTTCTTTTTTCGCATTGCTGTTACGTTTTTACTTGTTATACATAGTCGCGGATGTTGAAGTCCTCGAAGTTGTCCGGAACTGCGGGCGCTTTCTTGGGCATAATCACCGGTGTAGTGTTTGCCTGCGCCGCCGACACGGAGTCCAGATAGTAGTCCATCAGCTCGTCCAGTTTCCTGCGGGTCGCTTCCGAACTCTTTTCTATCATCGCGAACAGTTCGTTGCCCTTCATGTCGCAGAACACCATTCCGGCGTGACGGCGTTCCTCTTTCGTGGCTTTCGGTTTCTTCACCGTCCGCATGGCAAGGTCGATGTCCTCGAAGGTCATGCCTCCCGCTTCATGAGGCTCGCCGTCATCATCTCCGTCTTCGTCATATTCCGCCCCGATGTCGGAAACACGCTTGTCGGCAAACACCTCGTCCAGTTCCTCGTCGGGCACTTGGCGCGACGGCCTGGCTCCCGAAAGCCGGCTATTGGGGGAGGCAGTTTCATCGTCAAAGGCCACGTCCTTCTCGTCCACCTCCTCGCCGGGGGCTTGCACGGTGGCATTGGACATCGGTGCAGCAGCCTGCGGTTTTCGTTCAGGCATCCGGAACAGGCTTTTCCCCATGATGTCGCCGGACCTTTCCGGTGCGCCCACATCCTTTTCCTTGTCCTCCTTGGGTACGTTTTCTTCCCGGCGTTCCCAAGTCAGGTAGATGACCATCCATAGGTTGAAGGCCATCATCAGCACGATGAGCAGCTCGGCCATCGTCAGAGCGGTTGCGAGGTTTCACGGCGTAACAGGGCATTGATGTCGTCCCCATAGGTTTGCAAGTGCTCTTCCAGCACATTCTCGATGTACCCGCCAATGGTGCTGCCGTTCCCGCCCAGTGTCCGCACAATGCGGGACAGCTTCCCGTGCATCTCACGGCTGAGGTAAATGCACTGGCGGTGCGCTCCTTGTCTGGGCGTCAGATAGCGGAGGAACACCGCCGCTTTTTCTAATTGGGTGTCGTCCACAATGTGGATGACTACGTCCGCCTTTTCCAGATTGTTCACTTGGGGAGTGTCCGCCTTCGGGTTGCCATTCCCCTTCTTTTTCATTCTCGAATTGAAAAATCCCATCTTGTTTTCGTTTTTTAGGGTGAATAAAATCAATAAATGTCCTCGTAATTTTTCTTGTAAAGTCGGCGGATCACTTCCTCGTATTCGCGGAAGTGCTGCTCCAGCACACGGTCCACATAGACCGACAACGTAAGCCCGTTCTTCCCGATGACCTGCACGATACGCTGTATCCGCTCGTGGTAGCTTTTGCGGATGTAGGCGGTCTTGCCCGAACACACGGGGATTCTCGGTGCATGGAGGAAGCGTTCCAGGTATTCCTCTTCCTTTTCCGTGGCATCCTTGCCCACCTTTGCTTTCGGTTTTTCCGCCAGCCTGGCCTCCTTTGCGGAAGTGTTGCCATCTGTTCCGAGGCTCCCCGGGGAGGCGGGCGCGGGCATTTCCGGACGGAACGAATCCAGGAACTTGCCGGGGTCAATATCGACATCGAGTTTCTTGGCCATCGGTTCAACGCTTTACGATGCCGAGTATTTCTTCCGCGAGGGCATCGATGCCGCTCCCTTTCGCCAATGCCTTGTCCGGCGGCAGCAGCGTGGAGCGGAAAAACGGGCGGTCGCCTTCCTCAGAGCCTTCCTTGCGGAAACGCTTGCTGTCGGGCAGACTGGTGTCCAGCACTTCAAGCCCCATCCCGGCTATCACCTTGTCATAGATGTCGTACAGGTCGGTCTTCTCGCGCTTGTCCACCATGTTCCACAAGAGGCGGATGCCCTTGATGTTCGACTTGCCGGTAGTGATCAGCGTGTCGTTGATGACGCCCGCGTACTTCAGCGAGCTTTCCATGATGAAACGGTCTGCGGCTATCGGGCAGAAGATGTAGTCCATCGTCGCTACTGTCCGGATCAGGTCGAGGTTGTTCACCGTACCCGTCAGGTCGAAGAAGATGAAGTCGGGCGGTGTCGCCGACTCGACAAATGGCCTGACCGTTTCAATCGCGTTGCCGGGACGGCTCCCCACAATCGGGTAGGCGCGTTTGCCGATGCGCTTGAACTGCTCGTATGCCAGCTTGCGCAGGTACGGGTTGCGCTCGATACTTTTCAAGTCGCGTTCGCGCATGTCCTTGATGCTGAACTGGGGATAGTCGCAGTCCACGACCGCCACGTCATATCCCTTCACGTAATACAGGTAACTCGCCATCAGTACGGTGAGTGTCGTTTTGCCTGCTCCTCCCTTCTGGGTGGAGAAGGCGATGAACAAAGGTTCTTTTTTCATGCTTTCTTCTTTTTTATTTGTTAGACATCCGTTTCTTGGTCCGGTCGGCAGCCATCCGCCCGGTAAGCGAGCAGGCAGTCCGGCATCCCTCCCGGTATGCCTGTTCCCATCCATGCCTGTGTGCCGGCAGGCAAGCATAAGGGCAGGCATACCGACCATTCCGCCTGCAAAGGAAAATGACTTTCGCCAAGGTTGTGTCTCTTTGCTGTTGCGTGGCAGCATTTGGCGTTGTCGTGGCAGCTTGTGGCGTTCTTTGGCCACCCTTTCCACCGCTTTTCCTGGCGTTTGGCCCATTGAAACGGCATCCGCCCTTTGCCTTTCCACCAAGCCTTTGCCTGTATGCCTGTGTGCCGGCAGGCACAAGGGCTGGCGGACTGGCAGGCAGGTTGGCAAGGATGTCAGCCCGGAAGCAGGCAGGCGTGCCGACCGTTTCGCCTGCAAAGGAAAGGGGCTTTCTCAAAGGTTGTATCCTTTTGCCGTTGCGTGGCAGCATTTGGCGTTGTCGTGGCAGCTTGTGGCGTTCTTTACCCGGCCTTATCGCCACTCATCTTGCGTTTGGCTTGTGGCCGTTATTTGGCATTTTCACCATTCCGATGCCTGTATGCCAGCGTGCCGGCAGGCAGGCACAAGGGCAAGCAGACTGGCAGGCAGGTGAACTGGCAGGCGGGCAAGAATGCCTGCCACCTGGCAAGGAAGAATGCTAGCTTGTAGGTTCGCAGGCATATTGGCCACAAATAGGTAGAACTTTTTCTATTGTGGCCAATGTGGACTCATGAACATCTTAATTCATTCCTACCAATCGCTTTCCAATAGTTTTCTTGCTTGGCTGATTTTCGCTCTTTGGCATTTCAGCACTCCAATGCCTGTATGCCGGCAGGCAGGCACAAGGGCAAGCAGACTGGCAGGCAGGTGAGCAGGCTGGCGGGCAAGAATGCTTGCGGATTCGCAAACATATTGACTACAAACATGAAGAACTCTTTTTCACTTGTGCTAAATGTAGTCTCGTGGACATCTTAGCACATTCCTCCATCGCTTTCCAACAGTTTCTTTGTTTGGCTGGTTTATGCTCTTTGGCATTTCCCCGCTCCAATGCCTGTATGCCAGCGTGCCGGCAGGCAGGCACAAGGGCAAGCAGACTGACAGGCAGGCAGGTGAACTGGCAGGCGGGCAAGAATGCCTTCCGGTTCGCAAATCTGAAAACGGACAGGCAGGCAACTATGTTTTTTTCACTTGCGTGGCAGCATTTGGCGCTGTCGTGGCAGCTTGTGGCGTTTTTGAGCCGTATTTCAGACTTGGAAAACACCCTACCTTTGCACCCAAGCGGCAGGGCAAAGCCGAAAGCGCGCACCGCAGACCCCGGCTCCGTCCTTCTTTTGGGCAGCAGAAAGGTATCGGGCGACCGATGCCTTATAAATGGGTAATGGCAGGTCTATCCCCAATCCGTTTACCACGGATTTTTGTGTCCTCAAAGACACAGCAAGGTGTCCTTTGAGTAACTCAAAGGGTTTCGGGTTACTCCCGAAACGACCTTGCCCCTCACGGGGAGGGCTTCCTCTCCGAAGTCGGGAAGCCTGTTTCCACCTGCGGTGCGGTTGCCGAAGCTACGCTTATGCCGTGACACCACTAAATCCATTGTAATATGAACGAGAACAAGAAAAAGAACGGGACTGACAGTCCCAAGTGGGGGCGGCATCCACGGGAAAGCCGCAAGTCGCACTGCGTGATGGTGCGTTTCGACGACGGGGAATGGCTCAGGTTCCTCGCTATGCACGGCAAGTCCGGCGTGGAGGCGAGGGCGGTGTTCCTGAAGGCGCACTTCTTCGGACAGCCGTTCCGGGTACTGGTCACGGACAAGACGCTGCTCGACTACTGCACGAAGCTGTCCGCTTTCCATGCGCAGTACCGCATGGTGGGGAACAACTATAACCAGACGGTCAAGGAGCTGCGCTGCCATTTCTCGGAGAAAAAGGCGATGGCATTGCTCTACAAGCTGGAGCAATGCACGAAGGAACTGGCCGCAATCACGCGGCAGGTCGTTGAACTTTCAAGGGAGTTTCAGGAAAGATGGTCGCAAAAATCACGGTAGGCACGTCGCTGTACGGGGCGTTGGCTTACAACGGCATGAAAGTGAACGAGGGCGAGGGGAAGCTGCTCGCCGGGAACAAGGTCTTCGACGATGGCAGCGGACGGGTGGACATCGCCCGTGCCGAACAGGATTTCAAACGGTACATGCCGGAGAACGTCCGCACACGGAACAAGGTCATCCATATCTCCCTTAATCCGCATCCCGACGACCGCCTGACGGACATGGAGATGGAAAGTCTCGCGCGGGAGTATCTGGAGAAGCTGGGCTACGGCGACCAGCCTTATCTAATTTTCAAACATGAGGACATCAACCGCCACCACCTGCATATCGTCTCCGTCAATGTGGACGAGAATGGCAGGCGGTTGAACAAGGATTTCATCCATCGCCGCAGCAAGCGCATCACCACGGAGCTGGAACGCAAGTACGGTCTGCACCCCGCCGACCGCAGGCAGCACCGTAACGACAATTCCTTGCGCAAGGTGGATGCCTCGCAGGGAGACGTGAAGCGTCAGGTGTCGAACACCGTCAAGGCGGTGATGGCTACCTACAAGTTCCGGACAATGGGCGAATACCGCGCCTTGCTCTCCCTCTACAACGTCACTGTGGAGGAAGCCCGTGGCATGGTGAACGGACGCGAGTATCACGGACTGGTCTATTCCGCCACCGATGATGGCGGGAACAAGGTCGGCAATCCCTTCAAGGCATCCTGCATCGGGAAGTCCGTCGGCTATGAAGCCGTGCTGCGCAGGTTTGAGTATCCCAATGCCCAAATCCGCGACAAGCGTCTGGCGGACATGACGCGCAAGACCGTCGCTGCCGTATTGGACAGGACGTACCGCAAGGATGAATTTGTCGCCCTGCTCAAAGCGAAGGGCGTGGATGTGGTGTTCCGCCACACGGACGGGGGGCGCATCTACGGGGCGACCTTCATCGACCACCGCACGGGCTGTGTGCTGAACGGCTCCCGGCTGGGCAGGGAATTTTCCGCCAACGCCTTGCAGGAGCACTTCACTTTGCCGTATGCGGACACGCCGCCGATGCCGTTCACCCTTACACGGGACGAACCGCAGGCGGAAGCCCATACCTATGTGGAACACGGCGAGAGCCATTCCACGGGCTTGGGCTTGCTTGGCGGCGACGCATCGGGCGCACAGGCGGAAGAAGCCGCCTTCGAGCGCGAACTCAAACGCAAGCGGAAGAAACGCCGGAAGGGTTTGGGATTATAAATTATCCGTCCGCAGGGCATCCAAGCAAAGGTCAGACCTTTGGCTATCTAAGGTCAGACCTTTGGTAGCCTCACCTCGGACTTGAGATAGGCTCAGGTCGGACTTGAGGTATGCTTATGTCCGGGGAAAGCCTTGCGGACATATTGTTCAACTTAAAAACAGAAACAGATTTATGTCACAACAGGAAGACGATTTGAGGGCGTTGGCGAAAATCATGGACTTTCTCCGCGCCGTGAGCATTATTCTGGTGGTCGTCCACCTCTATTGGTACGGGTATGAAGCCGTAAGGCTGTGGGGCATCGACATCGGTGTCGTGGACCGGGTGCTGGTCAATTTCGACCGCACCGCCGGACTGTTCCACCATATCCTTTACACAAAACTTTTTGCGCTGTTGCTATTGGCTCTCTCTTGCTTGGGTACAAAGGGCGTGAAGGAGGAAAAAATCACGTGGGGCAGGATTTGGACGGTGCTTGCCGCAGGGCTGGCCCTGTTCTTCCTGAACTGGTGGATGCTCTCCCTGCCGCTGCCCGTGGAAGCCAACGTAGCCTTCTATGCCGCTTCGATGGCGGCGGGCTATGTCTGCCTCCTGATGTCCGGCACGTGGATGAGCCGCCTCTTGCGCACCAACCTCATGGATGACGTGTTCAACGTGGAAAACGAGAGCTTCATGCAGGAGACGCGCCTCATGGAGAACGAGTATTCGGTGAACCTGCCTACGCGCTTCTATTACAGGAAGAAGTGGAACGACGGGTACATCAACGTGGTAAACCCGTTCCGCGCTTCCATCGTATTGGGCACTCCGGGCAGCGGAAAGTCGTATGCCGTGGTAAACAGCTTTATCAAGCAGATGATTGAAAAATCTTACTCGATGTACATCTATGACTTCAAGTTCAGCGACCTTTCCACCATCGCTTACAACCACCTGATGAACCACGGCGACGGCTACAAGGTCAAGCCGAAGTTCTACGTCATTAACTTCGACGACCCGCGCCGGAGCCACCGCTGCAATCCCATTCACCCGGATTTCATGGAGGACATCACCGATGCCTACGAAAGTGCCTATACCATTTTATTAAATTTGAACAAAACTTGGGTGCAAAAGCAAGGCGACTTCTTCGTGGAGAGTCCGATTATACTTTTTGCCAGTATTATCTGGTTTTTACGGATTTATCAGGATGGAAAGTATTGCACCTTCCCACACGCCATTGAGTTGCTGAACAGACGTTATGAGGATGTTTTCCCTATTCTCACCAGCTATCCGGAGTTGGAAAACTATCTTTCGCCCTTTATGGACGCTTGGCAGGGAGGTGCAGCCGAGCAGTTGATGGGGCAAATCGCATCAGCGAAGATACCGCTCTCGCGCATGATTTCCCCACAGCTTTATTGGGTCATGTCAGACAGTGAGTTTACGTTGGATATTAACAACCCGGATGAGCCTAAGATTCTCTGCGTCGGCAATAATCCCGACCGTCAGAACATCTACGGCGCGGCGTTGGGTCTGTACAATTCCCGAATTGTCAAGCTCATTAACAAGAAGGGCAAGCTGAAGTCGGCGGTAATCATCGACGAGCTGCCTACGATTTACTTCAAGGGATTGGATAATCTTATCGCCACTGCCCGAAGCAACAAGGTGGCGGTCTGCCTCGGCTTTCAGGACTTTTCGCAGTTGAAACGCGATTATGGGGACAAAGAAGCGGCGGTCGTGATGAACACGGTGGGAAACATCTTTTCGGGTCAAGTCGTTGGTGAGACCGCCAAAACGCTTTCCGAGCGTTTCGGCAAAATCTTGCAGAAGCGGCAGAGCGTCACCATCAACCGGGAGGACAAGTCCACCTCCATCAACACGCAGATGGAGAGCCTGATACCCGCGAGCAAGATTTCCACGCTGACGCAGGGCATGTTCGTGGGCGCGGTGGCCGACAACTTCAACGAGCGCATCGAGCAGAAAATCTTTCATTGCGAGATTGTGGTGGACGTGGAGAAGGTGAAGCGCGAGGAACAGGCTTACAAGCCCATCCCCGTCATCACGGACTTCACCGATGCCGACGGCAACGACCGCATGAAGGAAATGATACAGGAGAACTACAACCGCATCAAGGCGGAAGTGCGGCAGATTGTCGCCGACGAGTTGCAGCGCATCCAGTCCGACCCGGAACTGCAACACCTCTTGCAGGGCAAGTAAAAACGCCATAGGCGAAAAAAGGAAAATCCTTAACTTGGCTGGATGTTCAGACCGGGTTAAGGATTGTCCTTTTCTCGTTGATTGACAATTGAAATGAAAATTACTGCATTGGTTTCTCCGTTTTATACAGCAGATGGGGCATTTCTTTTCCATTGTATATAATGGTATGGCTGCCGCAAGGTTTCATGGCAATGGCTTCCGCCACACGGATGGAGGACGTGTTTTCGGGACGGATGCTGCAATAGACCTCTTGCAAGCCCAGTTTCTCGAAAGCGTACCGCAGGCATCTTCGGGCGGCTTCCGTGGCATAGCCGTTGTGCCAATACGCATTGTCCAGGATGTAGCCGAGTTCCACCGCTTCATTCCCGTTTATCACGCTTTTCATCAGCCCGGCCTGTCCGATAAGTTTGCCCCCGTCTTTCAACACAAGGGCGAAATACCCGTAGCCGTCCTTGCGGTAACGGGAGAACTGGCGGTTCACCCATTGGCGCACCTCCTTCTTGTCAAAGCCGTGTTCCCATGCGTACATGACTTCCGACTTGCCCATGAGGGCGAGCAACGCGCCCGTGTCCTTGCGGGTGATTTTGCGGATGACGAGCCGTTCCGTTTCCATGATCGTGAGCGACTCGGCGTAGGTCTTTATCTCCAAGCCGTCGTCTTTCCACTCCTTGACCATCTTCCGGACGGTATCATCCACCAGCCTGCGGTAGGCGTCATCGGGAACGGCTTTCAAGTAAAACGTGTCATTGGTTTCCTTCAACACCCAATCGGCTATGTCCTGCAAGTCCTTCCCTTCGGGGATATAGTCCTTGTGTATCATGTACTCGTTGATGTTGTCCTCCAGTAGTTCCTCCATGGCGGTACGGGTGTCTTCCTCCAATTCCGAAAACGGGGTTTCCGCTACCTGAAAAATGTCGTTGTTCCATTCATCCGCTTCTTCATCGTCCTCTTCCGGCACAAAAACGCCCCGTTTCATGTCCAGCATCTCCTGCGCGAATTTTCCCGACTCCCTGTCCTTGTACTTCTTGGCATATTTTTCCAGCAGTTCCCAGTCCTGCCGCCTCATGGGGAAGCGGAACGCGGCGCGTTCCACCTCGTTGCAGCGCATCATGTCCGCCTGTTCGTCCTTTGGAAGCGACTGGCATTCCTTGCAGATGTGCAGCGCGTGTCCTCTGCCCGAGAAGCTCTCGTTGGACTTGTGGCAGCCGCATACCTTGCAGTAGTGTCCGCCGTGTTTCCTTTTCTTCTTCACCATGTTACTCACCCCTTTCCAGCAAAGCCTTTCCTTGTTCGGTGAGCCTGTATTTCTGCTTGGGATGTTTCGGCTGGTCAGGATAGAGCGGTTCCACCAATCCGGCTTCCATAGACGGGTTAAGGTAATTGCCCAAGAAATTCTCCCTGTCCTTCAGTTCCATCATTCCCATCATTTCTTTCAGCGAGCAAGTGTGTTCCCCTATCAGTTCAATGAGCCGGACGATGCTTGTCGGGTACTTGTCGGGTGCTTGTCGGGTACTTGTCGGATGCTTGTCGGATGCTTGTCCAGCCGTTTCCATCTCATAGCGGAATACCACCCATACGGAACTCCCGTCCGTGTGGAATTCCGGGTCGGGTATGCCGGCACGGCGGCACTCGTCTATCATCAGGCTGATGCCGCGACCCCAGCTTTCCAGCAACTCGCTTTTGTAAAGCACGTTGGCTATGATGAGGTTGGGCGGCTCTGAACTGTGTCCGCCAAGCAGTTTTTCAAGGGTCATGTCGGGAGGGAACGCGCCGCTGCTCTCTATTTCCACGCGGTCGTCATAAATGGCGATGCCCACCGAACCGCCCGGACGGTGGTAGGCTCTGTGACAAAAGGCGTTGATGCAACATTCCCTCAATGCCTTGTAAGGTATGCTCAGCTTTTCTTCACGGTACAGCCCCTCTATTTTACCCGACAAGGACAGGTGCTTGAAAAAAAACGACATGGCAGCGTCCAATAGCGCGTAGATGTTCCCTTGCTGTCTTTGGTTGTCTATGAATTCCTCTTTGCTTGTGCCTCTGAACCTTGCCATTCGCAACAGGCATTGGGGATAGTCGTACAGATTGCGCCCGAACAGTACGGCGGCGGCATTGTTCAGCTTCCCGTCATGCAACAGGTCGAATTTTTCAAGGATGGCGGGTATTTCTTCGCGAATGGTGGTTTCCGGCAGGCGTCCGCAGTTGATTCCGGCGCGTACCGCACCGATGATGACATTCTCGTCGAGGTCGCTGATTTGCAGGTCGGGGTTGGGGATTGCCTCCCAACTGTATTTGCCGCCCCTTTGCATCAGCAGGTGGTTGTACTTGTCCTGCGGCATGACAGACGTCACGCTTTCTATCCGCTGGTAAGCCCTGCCTTTATATGTGAACGGACGCATATAGCGTTGTTCCTCAGCATATAAGGCAATGACCTGTTTGTCCGTGTCGGGAATGTTTGCGTATGAGACCGTTATCGTGGCAAACGGCTCGAATAGGCGGATGGCTTCCGCAATTTCCCGTTTCGTCTTGTCGCTCACTTCCTGACCGGTGATTTTCCCGTTGTCAGCCACGCCGAACAGTACCGTACCGCCCTCGCCGTTGAGGAAGGCGCACAGTGTCTCCATGCCGCGCTCCAACTGCCCGGTGATCAGCTTGTATTCTGTCCGTCCCCCTTCATCGCCGGAGGCCAGTTTGCGTATGTCGTCTATATTGGTTATATTCATGCGTAATCGTTTGGAGGGCAAAAATAATCATTTGACCGACAGATACGAAATTTTGGAGCATTTTCTTGCAAATTGTCATTGCTAGAACAGGAAAAAGAAACCGGGAGCAAGGGGCTTCTACCCATACACCTTGTTCCCGGTCATGAATCAGACAGAAAAACTTTCATCTCTTGCGTGCCCGTTCCCGCTCATCGTCTTTCACGATTCGCTCGTTCAGCTTTTCGGAAGCCCGGTCGAAGAAATAGGTACGGCTGTCATTTTTCCGACGACGGATATCCACATAGGCGTTGTAGCACTGACTGGGCTTCAACTCCATGCCGAAGAATCGGGAGAAATGGACCATCAGTTCCTGGATACCGGTTTCTCCGCCGTTGATACATTTCAGGGTGTCGAGCCCGTACAATAATTCCACTAGGTCGGATATGCTGCCTGTCCAACATATCGGAGGGGCATCAGAAGGAGGGGCGCCGGTTTTCTCGCCGGTAAACATGTGGGAGGGCGGCAACGGATGGTATTCCCGGGCAAGGAACCGTAGCATCTTGCGCACAAAGGCAAGGGCCTTGTGTACATGCAGATTCAGTTCGCTCTCATGGCTCCTGCCTTGCAGGGCCTCATGGTATTGCAGCTCCGTTTCCGCATAGCTCAGGGCGTGTACCGGATGTCCGCTTTCGGGCGGGATGAGACAGAGTTGGATGACCCTTTGTGTAAACTCATCGTAGGCCGTGCGTAACCCGGTGCGGCTGTCGGGATTGCTTATCAGACGGAAAAACTCGGTTTCCGTCAAGGTGAGATGTTCCATTTGTTCCTAATTTTTTGTTTTTACTCGGATGAAATGTGCGCACATACATCCATAGGAGCAAATGATAGTCCAATTACAATGTTATGGTGATGAACTTGTATGCAATTTCTTGCAAATCAAGCTCTTGGCAGACGAAAATTTGTTTTAAGGAAGAATAGGCAGCCTCCTTCCCGTGTCCGACTTCCGGACAGGTGTCCGTTTTTCGTACACAGTACCGCCCTTTCTTTCCGCTTTTTTCCATTCCGTTTCGTCCTTTCCCCTGCCATGTCACCTCTTCGTCTGAATCCCATACAGGTCCATTTTCTCGTACAGCGTGCTCCGGCTTATGCCCAGCAGTCTGGCGGCCTCTTTCCGATTATGCCCGGCCTTTTCCAAAGCCTGGCATATCCGCTTCTTTTCCATGCATTCCCCTTTCAAGGCAATGTCAGGATCGGAAGGCTTTCCGGACTCATCCAAGTTCAATTCTTCCGCCGTCACCAATTCCCCTTGGGCAAAAAGCACGGCGGATTGGACCGCCTGTTTCAGTTCCCGTACGTTTCCCGGCCAGTCATGGGCCAGCAACCGTTTCTTCGCCTCCGCATCGAAACCTTTTACCTGTCTGCCATGCTCTTGGTTGTAAAGTTCCCGGAAGAATTCAGCAAGCGGCAGGATGTCTTCCGGGCATTCCCTGAGCGGGGGTACTTTCACGGTGTACTCACTCAATCGGAAATACAGGTCCCGGCGGAAACGCCTTTCCGATATGGCTTCTTCCAGATTCTCGTTCGTTGCGGTGATGATGCGCACGTTGGCTTTCCTGTCTTTTGTGCCGCCGACAGGACGGTAACGCCTGTCCTGTATGGCGCAGAGCAGCATCTGCTGTACGCCGAGGGGAAGGTTGCCTATCTCATCCAGGAACAACGTTCCTCCCTCGGCTTCCGACCAATAGCCTTCCTTGCGCCCGACCGCCCCGGTAAAAGCCCCTTTTTCATGCCCAAACAAGGCGGAAGCGGCCAGACTTTCGGATAACAGCCCGCAGTCCACTGTCACGAACGGTTTGTCCGCACGGTCGCTTTGGGCATGTATCTTTTCAGCGATATGTTTCTTTCCTGTACCGTTCTCACCCCGAACCATCACGCAGATGTCGGCTTTGGCTAGGACGTGGAGACGTCCGAATACTTTCTGGTAGGCTTCGCTCTCCCTTATGAACAGGGGTTCCTCATGGAATGACTGCCTTTTCTGCAAGTCTTGGAGCATGGCGGGAAGCTGGCTGGTCAGCAGTTTCTTGGGGATATAGTCTTCCGCTCCGGATTTCATGGAACGCACGGCGGTAGGCACTTCCGCATAATCCGTCATGATGACGTAGGGATTGTGCTTCCCCTCGCGGCGCAGTTCTTCAAGCAACAGGATGCCGTCACCGTCAGGCAACCGGAGGTCGGCAAGCACGATGTCGTCATCTTCCAGCATTGAAAACAGTTTCCGGGCACCGGTGCAATCGGAGGTACTGACTGTCCGGTATCCGTTTTCTTCCAAAAAATTGCAGACATACCTGCTGTACACAAGGTTGTCTTCCACTACGATTATCTTTCCCATTTCTTCATCTCCTTTCTGGCGGCTTCTATGATGGTTTCTCCTTGTTCCAACACGGCACGGGCTGCATAGGCGACTTCTTCGTCCGAGTACGGTTCCTTGTGGATGGCTTCGTGCAACTTCTGCAAGGGGCGTTCCGTCCGTATCACCATCCATGAGCTCCTCAAATGGTGTACCCAGCTGTTCAAGGCTGTCAAGTCTTTCCTTTCGGATGCCTTCCGGACTTCCTCTATCTCTTTCTCCGTTTCGGCAATCAGCTGCTCCAATGTTTTCCGCTTGTCGCCGAAAGCCAACAGGGCGGAGAAGTCCGGCTGCCGGTTCCCTCTTTCACGGATGCAGTGCCGTGTCGCCTCCATCAGTTCGTCTATGGAAAACGGCTTGGGAAGCAATCCGGAAAATCCGGCTTCTTTCAGTTCCTCCTCCGATACATAGCCGGCCGCAGTAGCTGCCACGATGGGAAGTTCACGGGAATTGCCGATGTCGGACATGCGCAGCAGTTCCAGAATCTCGTAGCCGTTCGCTTCCGGCATTCTCAAGTCTGTTATCAACAGGTCATAATCCTTGCTCCGTATCCTGTCGGTCAGCTCGGCCAACGTAAGGCAGTTGTCGCATGAAACGCCACATTGAAGGTACATCTCGCGCATCAGGCGGAGCGTCACCGGGTCGTTGTCTATGGCCAGCACGGAACATCCGGCCAGTGAAGGACGGACATCCATTGACTTCTCTTCTTCCGGTACTTCTTCGGCTTTCGGCAGCGGCAGGACAACGGTGAAGCGGCTTCCTATGCCAGGTTTGCTCTGTACGGAAGCAGAACCCTGCATCAGCTGTACGAGATTGGTCACAATGGCAAGGCCCAGCCCGAAGCCGTCCTGAGTCACAGCATTGCCCAGACGTTCGAAGGGGGCGAAAATCTGTTCCTGCTTTTCTTCCGGGATGCCCGTCCCGGTATCCTGCACGTACAGGATGAAGTTGCCGTCCTTATAGTCCGTGCAGAGTGTAATGCGACCGCTGCGGGTAAACTTGACCGCATTGGAGAGCAGGTTGCTTCCGATGCGCAATATGCGCTCCTTATCGCCTCCCAGCACTTCTGTCGTCTGGTTGTCAGTCACGAATTCGATTCCTTTGGCTTCAGCCAAAGGGGCGAACTCCGTTTCCAACACAGTTGCTATTGACTCGGAGCGGAATGGACGGATATGCAGCTTTTCTTTATGGATCTCCAGCCTGAAAAATTCCAGCAGCTCGGTGGTCATGGAAGCCATGCGGCTGGCAGATTCACGCACGGTTAATATGTGGCGTACCCGGTCTTCCAGGGCTTCATCCCGGAGCAGGAGTTCTGCATTGCCGCTTATCGCCGTCAGGGCCGTGCGCATTTCATGGCTGACAGTCTGCATCAGGTTGTGACGGAATTGCAGCAATTGCCGGTTCTTCTCATTGCTCGCCTGCAATTCGCCGATAAGTTCTTCGCGTTTCTTTTTTTCGCCATGATTGCGGCGGATTTCCCGGTGGATGGCGATGTGGAACAGGATTAAAAGGAGGATGGCGGTGGACAAGGTAGAGGTGAGCAGGAGCGTGGAACGGCTTTGCGCTTCCATTATCTTATGCTCACGCTGAAAGAAGGCTTCCTGCACTTGCCTGTCCAGATTCTTGATGAGGTGGTTCAGCCGGGCGTTCAATGCCAGATTGCGGGCGTACAGGCTGTCGGCACTGGTTTCCATATCCTCCGTCCCTTCCTGCTGCATGGCAATCAGGCTGTCACTGAATGCGTGCAGTTCTCCGGCGGAAGGCAAAACCCGGACGGTTTTCTTGGCGCCCAACGCTCCCAGTATATTGTCCCTTCTTTTCCTCACGGTGCGTATGCGGGTGGCACGTTCCGCCACTTTGGGCAGATGGTGGACAAGCAGACTGTCAGCAGCATCCTGTATCCCGATGGCTTCCACGACACGGAACAAGTGCATTTCCTTGTCGGCAAGCAGGTGCCGGAGCGTGTCTATCTGTTCGGGACGTACATGCTGCCTGCACCGGGGCTTCAAGGCCAGCAGCAGGCTGTCTGTGGACAGCCGTTTCTGGCGATAGTTTGCCGTATCTGCATTTTCTTGGCTGATCAGGCTCTCGCCCAGCAGGGAAAGCTCGGTGATGTGAAGGTGTGCGGCATGGATGTCATTCCGTACCGATTGCAGGTCATGCACTTCGAAATCTATCTCCCGCATCCGGCTACGCTCACGAAAGAGGATAACCACCATTCCGACTATGGCGGCCAGCAACAGGAAGTTCCCGGCATATATCTTTTGTGTCAAGGATACTTTCATTGCTAGTCATATTATCCGTAGTGCATTCTCTCATCAGAATGTGCTACCTCGTTTATGGGCAAAAATAGAAATTATCAACCACAATCCATGCGACCGGTTCAGAGTTTATGAATAATTATTTTTTTAGAACGATTCAAAACAAATTGAGCCGCACCATGACGGGTGTTTGATTGTAAAATAGTCATTGGGATTATGCAAGCGTAACGCAGGCATCCGAACGAACGGATATTACAACATCCGGCAAGAGTGCAGACAATGCAAAATGCACAGAGAGTCTGATAGACAATGCAACTACTTGCATACAGGTACAACAAAACAATGGCGACTACAACATTTGGGTTCATAGTTGCAGTCGCCATTTCACATGCAAAGGTTGTACCTGTGGTTCCCGAAAACTTACGATTTCTTTCCTGCTTCGGATACAGCTACAAAAATAGCCGTCCTGATTCCGGGCGGCTATTATAACTACTTGCAGGTAATTGCAGACAGTGCTTTTTAATATATCTGTCTACAAGGTGAGAAACAACAATCAATTGTCACTCGTCCCTCCATTATGGTTTCTGTTGTAAGAGGTTGTCACGACTGCCACATCACCGTATTGTCTTCCACTGACGGAACGGTTCAATGCGGAGACGGTCAAAGTGGTCACTTGTTGAGTACCTGCCACGTGCAAGGCCGTACCGACGGGCAAGGTCACATTGATGGGGTAAGTTCCCGTAGCCGTAGTGACACCTGCGCCGGCAATGCGGGCCAGAATCTCAATCAGGTAAGCGGTTATCCGACTGGTCCCGGACGAAGTGATTTCCGTTCCGATGTGATAAGTGAACGAGGCCGAACCAACGGTCATGTCACCCGATCCATACAGGTTGTCCCACAGGTCTTGTTCAAAGGCCAACGGCGTGCTTGTGGAGGAAGAAGTCACATCCGCTCCAAAGAGCAACGTATAGGAAGTGAACTGGTCGGCAAACACGATTACTTGTCCGCCTTCTACAGTATATTCTGCATCCACCCATTGCCCGTTCACGTATTTCTGTGCCGTGATGGATTGCGCCACTTCCGCATCCACATCGTAAGCCAATTCGATGGGACTTGAAAGCGTGGCGTTCGCATCGGTGCAAGCCACGCTTGTACCAATCAGCATGACGCTTTCGGCAGCACGGGAAGTGGCACGGGTATTGGCTTCGGCTTCATCCAGCGTGTAAAGCGGGGTAACCACGATGGAACTTCCCGCAGGCAATTCCGCCGTCTCGGGTACGGTGACAGCCACTGTGACCGCGCCCTCGTCATTGCCTTCGATGGTCTCTGAAGTCACGTTGGCCTCCGTATCGCCGTTGGCGGCTACTTCAATGGTCGTGCCTTCATTGGGCAATGACACGTTCCATACGACATTGGCTCCGCTTCCGCTTTCTGCAACGGTGACGGTTGTTTCCTTGGACTGTTTCCCCGGAGCGGAAGCCGTCAGGGTATAACTTCCGGCATCCACATCGTCAAAAGTGAACGTGCCATCTGCGCCGGTCTGTGTCGATTCGCCGTTCATGCTCACGGTAGCCGAAAGGCCGTTGCCGTCCATGCCGGTGACACGCCCGCTGATACTGTGCGATACGGACACCGTGGGCGGCGTCACGTTGCTGTAATCCGGATCATCGTCACTGCACCCTACGAAACTGGTGCACAAAGCCACACTAAGGAATGCGAACATTCCCCATCTTGATAGATTTCTAAGATTTTCCATTTCTAAAAATAATTAAACGATTAAATTAGGTTATTTTGAAATTCTGTATTCTAGTAGTTATATCCGTATTGTTTGTGTCTTCAATCAGGGTGGGTCTTGCCCAACAGGTTTAACTTGAAACACAGGCCACCTGTGAAATGTTTCCCATTCTGCAAGGTTGCCTGCAAAAAGAGGTGTTTCCACAACAAACAGTCTGCGCCGATGTTGATATCGTCACCGGTATATTCTATCGTTGCCCGAAGGTTTCTGGCAAAGGACGGGCGATAGGTGATACCGGCGGCTATGCCCCGCCATTTGGCATTGAAATCCGATGTAAAATAGCGGTAGGTCAAATGAAAACCAAATTCATTCCGCCTGTACATGACGTGTTTGCTGGCGGCTATATAATAATTCTGGAAGTAGTCGTTGACCGGATATTTGCCTTCGGCATAGGACTCGTTCACCTTGCTGCCGGGATCCTGGGTGCCTATGGCAATTGCAGGCCACCATTTGCCTTCTTTCAGCGGACGCACTTTCAGGTGAAAGTACCGGTCTTTCTTATTATGTCCGACATGGCCATCGTTGTCAATCCCCTTCAGTATGGTACAGACATACGCTATTTCTATCCAAGGGAAGGGGGTGATGGCCAGAAAATGGTTGGTCGTGTTGAATTTCTCTCCTTCATACTGGTAGGTGTCAGGAAGAAATTCCTGATTCAGGAAGAAGAAACCGATACGGGCTTCTCCCTCTGTCGCCATTTCCGCCGTGGGCACGTGGATCATGCCGGTAACGCCCGAATACTCTTGCGCCCTCAATATCGGAATGCAGCCCATCACGACAAGGAGGCCAATCAATAATCTTCTCATTTCCGCCCTCCTTCCTTTTCCGAGAAGTCCGGCTTCATGGTGTTGCTGCCCCATTGCAGGGCATTGCGGTCAAACCAGCCCTCGCGTTCGTTCTCCTCCGGGTCGGTCGTGTACATTTTGTTGGCATAGGCGTCACCTTCCATACTGTATGTCAGGCGGAAATTAGAAGCCGGACGGAAATTGACAGTGCGCCGTTTCCGCTTGTAAGGCGGTATCATCATCACCACCTTAAAACCGGCATTCTTGCCGCCCTCGTTGCTATACTCGCCGTACAATCCGACCGTACAGTGGTTGAAATGCCGCATGGCTTCAACTATGGCTCCATAATCTTCATAGAGGAAACGTCCGCCCCTTGCGCGGAACTGCGTATTCCATTTGTTCAGATAGACATCGGTGCCCAGCAAGGCGGTAATCCGTTTGGGGGTACTTGCTTCCCAGTCCACTGCCATTGAACAATAGCCGGTTAATCCAGCCTGCACTTCCAATGCCAACCAGCGGTTTACGACATACATCCCTTTCAAGTCCAATCCATACCGCTCCCTGCCGAACAAGCCGCCGCTTGCTTTCAGGAACCACCGGGATCGCCAATGCGCCTCTTTAGATAACACCGCCATGTTCAACCGTACTTTCTTGTATCGGTCGCCATAGTCGTTATACACCGGCACTAATGCCTGTGCTGCCGCCTGCCACCCCTTGCCCATGTTCCATTTCACACCGGGAGTCAGATTCAGCAAAATCTCATATATTTTCCCATTGTGAAACAAATCCCGGTAGTTGAAATCCGCCCCTACAAATATATCTACCTGACCAGCGGGTATGGACGGCTGTGCAATTATGGATGAATACCCATAAAAGACCAGCATGAATAGCAAAATGAACAGTTTCTTGCTTATTCTCTCGTAAGCTTTCATTTTTTCATATACGCTCGTAATTGTTTTATTGTTAATTGATGTCATAGTTCATATCCCGGTCATCTTTCATCTGATACCTTTTACCACATTTTCTACGAAACGCAAGTTTCTCTTCATCCTTTTAACCCAATGTGAGCCATCCTGATTTTACTCTAAGATGGCTCACATTGAAACGACACTCGCACAAAGTGCCTTTCAGTCTTTCACCAGAAAAGAGGTGAAAGGTTTATTTTTCCCAATCATTTATTCACACTTTCATTAGTCCAAATATAATCCTTCATGATAAAACTTTGTTTTAGCTTCCACCTTAGGTCAGTTTACAAGGAACTACACGCAGACCGTGAAACGGGCTGCTGACAACAAACGGCGGTATGCTCCCGGAGAGGGCAGCATACCGCCTGTTTTGTTGTCTAGGGTTTCCAAAGGGGTGCCCCCTTTGGCACACGACTTTGCTTGCAAAGTGTAGTGTGTTATACCTGCTGGCGTGGCTGACAGAGGAAACGGGGTGCGGTGCTTCTTGCACCCCGTTTGCTCCGGCAGGAAAACAGGCTGAATTTTTGCGAATGGGAATGAGCAAAAAATCGGCCTGTTTTCAGAGAACGGCGGCAGGTATATGAAAGCCCCCGTCCCTCGTCCTACGCTCCGACTTGTGGACAAAGTGTCCCGAAGTTGTGGCCACACTCCCGGAAAAGTAGCAGGACAGCGGGCAACCGTCAAGGCTGAAATGAACGGGGTTACACCCGGCCTTGACCGCCGCCCGCCGCCCCGCTGGATGGGTGGACAAGGCGGCCAATCCCTCAAAGTGCTTGTCCGCGCTCTTTCTGATTTTGAGGTATTCAGTTTTTCAAAATTGAATAATCAAAATAAATTTTTTCGATTGAAAAAATTTTATTTGTTATCATCTTCAATGCCATATTTTTTCTTTTGCCGAATCACATAATTACTGATTTTTTCATCATATAGTGGATACTGGTAATCCAACTGGCATGCCACTTCTGACGAAACCTCCCGGAACAATGCCATACATTGTTCAAAGGATTCCCACATATGGGGATAGGAATCCATATTATAAGTGGACATAAGTCGTTCCCACAATTCCTCTGGGACATATTGCTTCATAAATTTATAGTTTTTTCCCAAACTGAAATGAAATCCCTGTTTGATACCAATCAGCCAGGAAATCATGCGAAGCAATTCTTTTCGTACTATATCATTCATATGGTCAATAGCAAAAAGAATTTCTTTGCGGCATAAGCCCTTTACTACATATGTTGTAGTATTCCAAAATTCATTACAGCAATCGTCAAACATTCTTTGAGTAGGCTTCTGCAAGTGGTAGTCTATATCCGTTGGTATTGGCGGCTTTACGATACGGTTGTCTTTATCCAACAGTAACTTTACCAGTTTATCCCATGTAAAATACTCGTCTATCAGTTCCAGCGGCAGCAAAGTTAAATCTATCTTAACATCATCAGTAAACAGCATTAAATATGAAAATCCCTTTTCTACAGCTGGAAATAATTCCATATCTTCCGGCTTTTGCAGAATCAACCTTTCACCAAATATATCTAGCCATTTATCATCACTTGTGAAGCTGTCCATATCCGTAACAAAAAAAGTAATATCAAAATCCTGAAAATCATCAGGCGGAATATTTGTATTTGTTCTAGATCCTTCCAAAGTAACCATGCGAATGCGTTTGTCTGTTTTTGCAAAATTCAAAACAATATCATAAACTTCCTTTTCTGATCTCATTTTTATCTCCTCCAATTATTGAAATAGGTGTGAAGCCATTTTAGGGCTTTCCCGCCTTGATTACCCTTTAGCAAAGACGGGCGGGGCTGTCAACGGCGGCGCATGAAATGTGCCGTTCATCTTGACCGTTGACTGGCTCGGCTGGCTTTGCTATTTTCCAGATAAAATGGTATTCATAGCGCAAATACGCCAAAAATCATTTACTTGTTCAAACTCAATTTTCAAATCTTGCTGAAAATGAGCGAGTAATGTTTGATTGTCCCATTCATATTTCGTATTGTTCCACGAGAGAAATCCCTCCACAAAAATTTTGTGATCAATATGAAATTGTTGAATACATTGCGTCGTTATAGATACGAATTTTTGAACATCGACGGAGGCAAACACACTATCAGGAACACCTGAAAATGCAACAAAAATTGCTCCACCAGAATGTGGACCTCTGTAATAACAATACTTATCAACTAAGCCGCAAGTTACGATAGACAGGTTATGCCCGTTGAATGTATCGTCCAATGTAAATTCTGCTGTCGTTAGTGGCTCTAAATTCCAGCGTTCCCCCACTACTTTTGCGTGTGTGGCTACCTGAATAATTTTCTCTGAAAATCCATTGATATTTTCCCACCCCCACAGCCATGTGTTACTTGATGTTGCTTCGCTTCCGATGAATTGAAGCGGATACTTTTGATTTCCAAAAAGTATTACGCCCTCTGAAAAATCAACATTCCAGTCCTGCCCCTTTACCACCTGCTCACTACAAGCAGTCTGTATTGCTATCATTTTACCTAAGCAAGCTGAAAACACTTGAAACCAATTTCCTGTATCAATATTGAGATGCTCAATCCAAATATTTTTTCTGTTATCCTGTTTTCTGTCTTTACCCCAAAATCTCATCTGTATTTCCTCCGTAATATATTTCTTTTATTTCCTCCCCCGCTGCGGGTTCGGATTTTTCAGCAAGTCAGACTTCTGTGCAATCTTTTTCAGCCACTTCTTTTCTTCCTCGGACAGCTTCTTCAAATTCAATTTAAGCCGCTTACAGATAAACGCCAAAGACGCTTGTTCCGGGTCGCCGTCCTCGCTGGCGACTTCGTCTGCGGTCTGCAAGAAATCTTCCAGTGGGTTGTCCTCCGGGACGCTGAAAAAATCGTCCTTATGGGCTTCCCGCAGGTCGAGGGCTATCTTGTTTATGTCCTGCTGTATCACATAGCG